>JAABUH010000086.1_pt1 | contig 131833 bp, 168 predicted proteins | sample 5559121 | NCBI WGS metagenome assembly JAABUH01 (sample SAMN10711871, study PRJNA513364) | rock metagenome | isolation source: Antarctica rocks | place: Antarctica: Victoria Land, Battleship Promontory nord | collected 2015-12-28
CATCTTGGTCAGCTACAAAAATTCGACAGCCTTCATCTACGACGCGATGTCCCTCCCTCTCCTCCTCGCTTCGCTCTTGATCCCACCCCGCCCCCTCCGCCACAACTTCACTCCATCAGCATTCACTTTCCCTACAGGTCTCACCCTCGCCCCCCGAGGAATCTATTTCAACCTCCCCAATCCGAGGATGTACGATACCGCTCTAGCCCTAGAGCGTCTAGCATGGGCATGGTTTCTCCTCGCCGTCTCTCTCGCAATTTACCGGACTATCAACCGAGTCATCCACCTTGTACGCGGTCAGAAGCCTGGAGAATTGAAGGAGAATCAAGGGGAGAAAGTCGAACTTGCTGGAGAGGCACTGGGGATGTACCCACTATGGAGTGGGATAATGTGTCATCTCTTGAGCTGGAGGTTAGCGACTTCACCACCGGCGGGTGTACCCAATAGCTGGAAGTGGCCTTGGGATGTGGTCACGATTGTTGGGTTGGCGGGTGGGGGGATGAGTAGTTGGGCTGAAGTGATGCGGTTGATCAGGCTGTTGAGGCCGACTCCGGGTATGTGATACAGCCAGCTTTCCTTGAGAACGAGGCTAAGCTGAGATGTTGGATATGTAGATGTGCCGAAGATGTCGTTAGTCGTACGAGTACTTCACTCGATTCTGGCCTTTTACAGGCTAGCTCTGGCTGTACAAGTGATCAGCGCTGCAATCGTCCTTCCATCAAAACTGGCGACCGTTCCAAAGGTCGACTGAGGTTATTGCATGGTCTTTGGTGTACCACAGGACGGGTGGGCTGCCTTACCGTGGGGTTATCGGGTCAATACGATGGGATGATGTGCTCCCCTGTATCGGTGAGCGGCACCCTTGGATCCTTCGTCCGACAACTGACAGCGACCAGCAGCCGCGGACTCTATATCGGCCTCACACCGAAAGCCAAACGTTGTATGCATGAAACAGTATCCCCCGGTCTATGCTAGCACTCCCACGCCCAATGTCTCATTGCCTACTCTGCTTCAAAGGCTACTCTGCGTCAAAGTCGTGCTTTTCCTTCATCTACCACCTTCCGCCCCATCCAGTCCCCTAGTCAAAGAGCCGCTTCCACGTCGCTCTATCGGCGGTCATCAGCAATGAACTTTGGTCTTACCAAAAGAGCGGGGACTTACAACCTTCGTCGTCCTTGCAGGGAACCACTTGACCTCGCCATCCTTCACCAAGAACTTCGAGAAGTTCTACCGGAGATCCAATCAGCCATGATCACGCCTGCTCGCAAAATAATTCCGGATCACAAAGAGGAAAGACGTGACTCACCCAGTCAATCTCCTCAACAGGAGGATTCGACTTCGACTTGAGGTACTTCCAAATAGGCTGAGTCTCAGGTCCATTCACATCGCCCTGGAACCAACTTTCATCAGCCCGATCGTGTTCTCAGCCCAGGCCAGCACACGACATCTATTTGGCTGGTGGATGACGTACTTTGGCGACTGACCTTTTTGGCTATGGGGAAGGTGATACCATAATTCGTCTGACAGAACTGAAGCACTTCATCGTCCGTACCCGGTTCCTGACCTTTGAACTGGACGTCGATCGGTGACGGTTCCTCCACTCAGTAAATGAGGTAAGTTGTTTTAGGTCAGACTTACCTGGTTGCATGGGAAACCAATGATGACTAGGCCTTTATCGCCTTGTAACTCGTGTAGCGCTTGAAGGTCTTTGTATTGTGGTGTCTTACCTGTCCGAGGCTCACGATCAGTATGATATCTGGGAACTCTCAACTCGGGACAGAGTGATTTGCAGCTAGACGGAGGAGGGAGGTGAGAGAATGAGGAGATTCGGGTCGATCGACGTACCGCACTTCGAAGCGACGTTGACGAAGAGGAGAGTCTTGTCTTTATGCTCGGAGAGTGGGATGGAGGATTGCTGGAGCTCGACCTAATCACGCTCATCAGCTCTCACATTGTAGGTAGAGCAGGACAGAGCGGAGTGTAGGGAACGAGGAAAATGAGGGCCGCTTACGGTGTATGAGTAAATGTCGGACATCTTGGTTGAGTAGAGTCGGAGCGAGCGGATTAAGGTAGAGTAACGAATGTCGAACGAAGTACAAGGTAAGACAAAGCGAATGGAAACTAATTTGATTTCATCCAAAAGCCGCAAAGTATCCAGACAGTGGACAGGCACGGGGATAGTTAACGAAGTATGACGAAAAAGCCGCCGAATAAATCCAGGTTCACATCCCTCATGGCGATGAGTGCACCGCAAGATTGTCAGCAGGAAGGTTCAACTCTCAATCACGGTTTCCTGGTTGACCGTGGGGTTTTCCTCTCCCTTGCTTCCTTCATCCTCCCTCTTCCATTACCCCACCTCCTCCACCTTGCGAACTCGCTTGGGCTCGTTCGCGTTCGCCAGCCTGCGCCATCCAAACCTGTCTCTCCCAAAACAGCTACAACGATGCAAAATGTCACGACAAAGTGATAGCCCTGTACAAATGCTGTGATGCGATGTACACTGCTGCCGAGAAGAGTCCCGGTGGGTCGGGGAAAAAGGGGGAAGGGACGACGAGTACGGCTTGTCCTATGAGGGATGTCGTTAGGAGACGGATGAGAGGGATGGTGGAGAAGGAGGCTCCGGACAAAGATGCCATTGGCTCGAAGTGATATGCTAAGGAGGATTTGGAGAGAGCAGCTCGAAGGAGGGGATACAAAAGACGGGATCGGGTGTCACGTTATGATGACCTTTATGATGACCTTTTTTGGCATGGTTTGTCGATTATGGGGATTTGCACCTACGAATCGCATTCCTGTTGAAGTATATGGCAGTCTCAAGCCTCCGCTCGGATAGCGCTACTTCCTCGCCACACGGTATCCTACATCATCGGGTGGTGTTTTTAAATGGGGGGATTTGATAAACTGTATTAGCCAAGTATTTGCCGGACCGAAAAGCGGTCGCGTCAACTACTAAAGAAATCTGCTCTTGTCTAATCTTCACAGCAAATCCTCAAAGAACACGCAGTCGGAGCCGCCCCACAACAGTCTCGCTCCAATCTTGTTCAGAGAACTATCGCCTCCTCCAGTTTCTCATTGCTCCCCTGGAGACCTTCTCCACCATGGTCAGTCCGCTCTTCCATCTTCAAAGCAGATTGACCAAGAATGGATGTTTGCTTCTCGAGCTTTGCGCGAAAGTCATCGGTCTTGATCTGATCGTCTGCTACGGTAGTCCGATATCAAACGCCCTTCATCTCCTGGATCACCTACACCCGGTACCGGTTCCTCCTCCGCTTTCACCGTAGCCAGACCACCAGGAGCCAATGCAGTTCGGTGGGTCACCATCTCGCACATCCGAGCGGAGACTACTGATCAACAGTGTTTCCGATCACCACCCGTGCTTACCACCCATATCCTATGCTTCGTCGTACACCTTCTACCCCATATTATACCCTAATTTCTCTGATCCGGCTTGCTCCCCTTACGAAACCTATTATGTATTTCGCTCAGTCGCCGAGCCCCCGCAGCCCCTCGACCTTCCTCAGCTCGTGCAGCCGGAGCAGGAGGATCAAGTAATACCATGTTGAAGCTATACACGGATTCGGGAGAGGCAGGTCTGAAAGTGTACGCTGGTTCCACCTTGATTCACCCCGCTCCTACGAACGGATGACATTCTTTCGAATTCATTCGTTCGACAAAAAGGGTTCACTATGGAGATGAGCTGACAGGGTACCGGTAGAGACCCATTCGTCGTCATCGTACTCTCCTTATCGTTCATCGCTAGTATCTTCTTCCTACACATCGCGGCGAAGATCGTGAGGGCGTTTACGAAATAGCGGGGAGCGGACCGGCTCCATTTTGATGCAACATGTGTCGCATCTGTCTCCATTGACAGGACGAGGGGATTCAACGTCCTAACGAATTCACTGAAGCTCGTATGACTAGTTGCATTCGAAGTTGACTGTAGGCTCAAGACGTCCAAAAATGCATGAACAGGTGGGAGCATGGCTACAAAGCCTTTTATGAAAGACATGTAAAGAGGGAGTACGATCAAGTGACTGCTGAAGCGAGAAAGAGTCTGACCCAACCAAAAATCCTTCAGCAATACGCCTCGTTATCAAGCAAATTTCCATGCACCCCGACCGAAGCTATCGACCTCAGCACATCGATCCGAGCTTCAGCTGCTCTTGTCTTCTCGACCGTCCGTGGGCGAGGGAGAACGTGAGGATAGCGGTACACCTTGCGGGAGACGGTTGGAAGACAGTGGTCGAAATCCCGGGATTCTCCTTCGAGAATGAAACCAATCCTTCGCCTCGTTTAGCCGCCAGAGTACTTGAACTTCCCCTTTTCTCGCTGCGAAGTGATGGTGGACGAGGATAAGTTCGACGGATGAAGTCCATTACGCAGATGGGTGGGCGGGGATCGATGAATGACGCTGAGCGTGACTCGGAATCGGAGCCGGATTCGGAATTGGAAGAGCATGATTCGTCCGTATGATCTGAGAGTTGGAGCTGGATAGGGCGATCGAGCGACTGATGATCGACATTGTGAATAGACAGAGGCTGTGTGCTGTAGCGAGGACGTGCTAAGAGATAAGGGATCTAGACTATTTTCTTCTGAATGATAGGGTCTAGCTGGATGGAGGAGAGTGATGTGGATGAGACGGTTGAGAGGATGGTGGAGAGGTCGATTGAGCAGTTTGGTGTTGAGAAAGTGGGAGTGGTGAGGGTTGTTGAGGGAGGCGAGGGGAGGTGGGGGGAGGTATCGAGGGAAGAGTGGCCGGGGAAAGTGGTATCGGCATTTGCGTTGTACGAAATATGCTGTGGGTGGAAGTGCTGGAGGTGAGGATCAAGTTTCTACGAAGAGTCAGTAAGCTTTCTTTTCGACTGGTGAGGTGAAAGGGACCGGGACTGTAAAAGACGACCCCGGCGGATGGGAGTAGTGGTCAGGCCGATTGTCGTGCTAGTGTACACGCGTTTTCAGCACCTACAGTCGAGGAAAGGGAGCCAACTCACAACGGAAACAGGTGACCCTACTGACTGCCGTGAAGATCTTGCGTCATCGTGTCGCGTCCTCAGCGAGCAACGTCCATCGAAACCAGTTGTCGGGATAAGGGTGGCGAGAATAATACGCCATAGTACGCGTACGACCCGGATGTTCAGGACGATCGGGTAGATAACGAGATTGACTGCAGTGAGCATCGCTGCTGAAGAACGAATAATGGGCGGTGAAGTCGTAAGTTAAGGAAGGATGTAGAATGTTGAAGGATGGGCGTGGGTCGTTTACTGGGGTGCTATTTGTAGGCTTCGTCTGCTCGTTTCAGCGAGATGAGAGGATGAGTTTGGAGGGACATTACCGCATGTTCGTCTACTTTTCTGATTCGAGCTACTTCCTGGGAAAGCAGCGTCATTCAACAGGAATGGTTAGACATGTCCGCCAGGGGGGAGCGGATTGTGGCGGTTTCATAGGATGGATGGTACTGCCACTCTTGTTTCGACTGATCGTAGTTGTCCCACGTCTCCTTCGCACCACTTCTCTGTTACAACCAGCTTCATTCGATAAGTGTCGACCGGCAGTACTGACCCTGCCGGAAGAGTATAAGATCCTTGAGATCTGATAGAGAATAGACCTCGAATTGGCAGACATCGCCTACTGAACGACTCCGTATCCGCGCAATAGTACGCAACTTGCAGTCGTTCGTGTAGCACAGCATTTGTGGCCTCTTTTCGGGAGGTTGCATGAGGCATCATGTCTCCGTCATCCGATAGGGCACTAGTTCCTTGTCGTAGGCGGGATATCTGCTGTGTAAGCGGCGAGCACTGTGGTGTCTCACAGCGGTGAATCCAACCTGCTACCCTCTCGCTAGGCTTGATCAGGTTGTGAAGATGGTCGGCGTATAATTTCATCGAGGTCTGAAGTATCCTCAGCACGTTTCCGCCAAAACCAAAATACATCAAAGCAGGATGCACTCTTCCAGCAGGACCCCTTTCTGCCTAACGCTCCACTTCCCCCACATCTCATCCACCATCTCCCGACTTACTACCACCTCCACATCCTTCCATTCGCCCAAGTCATGATCCTCTTTCATACAACTAAAGCTCGTAGTCGCTCGTCGGTGCTGAAGGAAACCCAATTCGCCTAAAGCAAAGGCTGCGTCATCGGTACGAAGGTGACACGCGCGGGAGAGGGAGGCCAGCGATAGAGATATGGTGTACTGGCCTGTGTATCTCAAATGGCGGTACTTTGTAACCTCTACTCAGCGTATTAATACTGTACGCGTCGAAGAGAGATATCGCATAGGAACTCGACGGGGGAGAAATGCGGGGGGCGGCCAAGGCTGGAGCGGGATTATAAAGGCAAGGACGGGGGGAAGAGAGGCGACGTACGAAGGCCGTCGATGACCTCGTCACTTGTCATTGCCTCATGTCCATTCTCCCGCCTTGCTCTTAGTGTACGTCCTTCGGACTTCACCCAAGTCTTCTTCGGAGTCGTTTGAATGGGAATCGCATCGGCGAGAAGTTGTCGACAGAAGCGGAGGATGACCGCAACCCAGTAAGCGGTATAGCCTTTCAGTCCTAAATCAGACAAGGGTCGTTCCGGTGTGCCAGGTGATCCGTTGGCAGATCTTGTCGATGGATGACCAGTGAGGTAGTAGCCTAGTGGAGATATCAGTCAGAGTACCCATTCGGAACGGAAATGAGCAACCTACTCAGCTCGATGAGAAATTTACCAAAGCCCTGATTCTGGAACGGTGGGAAAGTAACGATGCACGCCAGATTATAATCGTCGTATGACAGCTTCTCCTGTCCTCTTGATGAGCACAGAAGCTTGAGGCGAGACAAGTCCCACGTACCTTGGAGAAGAATGCCATGACCTGATCACGCCGGGAGGTCGCTGCATCGCAAAGGACGTAAAAGAGGAAGTTTTCGACCTAGGATTGTGAGCAGTGCTGTGATCTCGGCTTGGATGGGACATACACGAAAGAATACAGACTGGTCGGACGAAGCAAGTCAGTGAGACGCGGACGGATTTCAGCAAGACTGACTTTATGATCAATGAACAGCTTCCCGAACAAGCTCAGATTTTGACAGTACAGCTGAGGGAATAGGGCATATCAGGTGGAATGATTGGATTAGGATACGGCACTCACCGTAGACTGAGCACCATCGACTTCCCAGATGGTATAGCTGCCTCGCTGATAAACCTTCCTCCCAGGTGGCTGGAGCATCGAACAAGAGCTCTGACTTCGTCAATGACACGCAGGGACTCGGGCCATAGGATTGACTCACTTCATGCCGCTCATATCCCGCTCTCGTGCGCATGTATTTAAAGCAGAGCTACCCGTCTAAGTCAGTCTCATCCTGCTAAGAGAGGTTGTCCACTGACATCGCAAACCCATAATCTGCCTCGAGCGCCTTCACCACCCTTCCCGACACCAATAGCGAAGCCATCGCTCGTCGTCCTTCGTCCCAAACCTTTCGGTTTGTTCAGAGGAGGCCTGATCGGTGAATCTTTCAACCCGAACACTGAGCGGGATCTTCGTTTCCGCGAGCTAGCTGAGATATGATCGTCAAGTTTCGGTGTACTTTCCAGTGTAGGACCGTTCGATACAGGTCTCTCGTCGAGGGGGAATGGGTAAGGAGAGTAGTACCTGGACCTCGTTAGCTCTTCACACGGGAATGAGGGCGATGAAATCACCATGTCCTGATGAGGTATTCCCCGAATCTGACATCTTCGAAGTTACGGACTCTCGTCATGTTCGCATGTTCTCGTTCAGGTGTGGATGGAGCTGACGGCGACGCATCATGTCTTTTAGATATCGAGGTCGACTTGGCCGTATCGCCATTTGTCAGGTGCGCAGGGGTCGAAGGTTTCTGGTTCTGTCATACCATACTTAGCTTTGTGCAGCCTATTGATTAAATCAACTTACATGATTCAGTCGCCTTCGTTTCGGACTTCCGGCCACAGCGTAGGGTGTACGACTCGGTCCGGGCTCGATTCCATTCCCCACCTCCGCCCCTACGTCCACCTCCTGTACCCAAGCGTCAAGCCGCTTATCGGATCCAACAAAGGAGATGTAAGCTTCTCGGACGCCATGTTTCGATGTCCGAGCATCAAGTATCGCCGCTGGACCTGTACAACGTATCAGTCTGAATGTATGCAGCTACTGGGTGGTGCTCACGTGCAGGGCCATGATCGCGATAGACGAGATAATGCCCGCCCACTATCAGATTTCGTCTGTTGGGCGATACAACGTCGACATTCTTGATTGCAGAGGCCAGTTTGTGTGGCATAGTCGTCTTCTCTGAACCATCGAGTAAGCCCGTCCCTAGCAATCCGACACGCCAAGAAGGAGAAGTGAGTTCAAGGGGAGTCACAATATTGAACGCGACAAGTGGAGGGGGGAGTATCGCTCAATGTCCGACCAATCTTAGCCCTTCGACAGGCTTATATACCGTTGTTCTTGCCTTGATCGACACTATGGACCTGTCATACAACCTCGTTGCCTCAAGTGAGTCACCTTTTGCCAGCTACACAGATGGTATGGTAAACGATATGCTCAAGCATACACGCGGCATTCTAATTGCTTTGATCCTGTAGCTGACCCTGCTTATCATCCAGAATGCGCCGAACAGATGGCCAGCTACCAAAGAGTGAGTCTCTCCGCATCCTCGCGATCGGTTCTTGCCTCCAGCATGAGATGATGCAAAGTGTGCAGCAGCTGACCATGGTCAATAGTGCGTTCTTGAGAATCAGACGTCCGACTGGTCAACGATCTGTCGACCCCAAGGTCGAGCTCTAGCAGCTTGTGCAGATGCCAGGTCCGTCTAGTCCACCTCCTCCAATGATGTATCACTTTTAGATGACTTCAGTCGTACCAGTGTACCTCACCTGTCCGAGCTCAAAAACGTATGCGTATCTCAGATAGCTACATATCGCTCTTGCTTGGACAGACATGCCGCACAAGCCGATGAGGTCATTGAGCGGAACTGTTCGGGACTTAGGAAGGAGGTTTGGAATTGTAGTGAGAGGGTCATGGGAGATATCGAGGCGAGGGAGGCGAAAAAACTGGGGCAAGGGGATGCAGCGGGAAGGCTGGTATGATGACCAAGAGAGGCTAGATGGGGAGTCCTAGCGAAGCAAGGCTTCGAGGTGATGGGTGACAGGATCTCGCTTGACTCAGCGTGAGTGTCCGCCTTCGAGTTTCTTCATATTGGGACCTGATAATGATCCCAAGTCATAAAGATGCATACCGACTTCCTTATCGCCAATACAGGATTCCCTTACACGCCTCCACGCTCATCGTAGAGTATAAAGAGCATGCCTCCACCCGTCATTAAGCACCGAGGGCCTTCGTATGACCCGATCGACACGTCATCTCGCCTCGCGATTGTCTCTCTCGTCGTCGATCACGCAATCAGGCCTTCTTCAGAGTGGGCAGTGCTCGAAATCACTCCTTTCACCGATGATTTGTTTTGATCGCGGTGTGTGAGCGTTTGAGAGGTACAAAGGGTCGGCCAGAATGCCCCCGAGCTCAACTTGCAGGATTGAGACGCTGCGGACTTGACTTTGTCGTTGTCTTTGCCGTTGTGTATCAAACTAAAGACACTGTACGTGTTGCCCACCTCGTGTTCCCCCTCACGTACTCATGGCGGTGAGCTAGCTAGCTGTTCATTTTGAGCGGTAGGCGAGAATCGATAGTCGATACATCGCCATCCGTGGTAAGTCACTCGTCATCGCTTTGAAATGCATATGACGATGCCAAGATCGTCGAACTTTCAGATGTACCTCACCACCCGATCCCAAGCTGCATTCCCACAAACCTGCCCACCGACTTGTCCCGTTCCCCGTTCATCGCGACCGTCCCCCCCGAAACATCCGAGCATCTCTCCATCATCCTCGACTTTCTCACCAGCCAACGTCCTGGATCAATCCCCCATGCCACGCCTTGAACGCCTCCTCGAAGCAATCAATTCAGTCCTCGTGACCTATCAGCATACAGCCTACCTCTCCACCCTCCAAGCATATCATCGGCGCGCTGTGGATCTCAAAGACCATTCTCCTCGAGGAGAGGATGTGGAGAAACTCGAGAATGAGTGGTGGGCGAGCGAGGTTGTAGCTGTCTGGTATGGACCGATACCTGGGCGGGTCTCCAGTGACCAAGCGAGGACGAGAGCGCTTACACAGGAGAGAGGTGATGGAGAAGGGGGTTTGAAGAGGGACACGAGCCGGGTGGCGCTTTATGATGATTAGTTGTGGGCACAGGATGGGGCCTTACACGATCCATGTCGAAGATGGCGCGACTTTCTCGGGCTCTTTGGGGTGTATGAGCGGCTAGTCAAGGGCTTCATGCGGCTGATGGATCGTCTGTATGTACACTATACGGGGAGTCTGGTGTCACTCGTACATGCAGGGTATATATTGCTCCCAGAAAGCTTCACGAGAAATACTGCACCTCCAGTCCTACGCTCTTGATCGGTCGCTGTCGACTGAGCAGATCCGAGATGATCCCAACCGAAACGAGGCAGTTCCGTATCCTCGCTTCGTATAGCAGTCCTATCGACTAAAAGCCCGTCAGCTATACCTCCTGATTCTGTTCCGAATTAAAGTTACCCAGTTGCCAGATAGACGAGCTTTGATCACTCCATCCCGATCTTCGTTCTCCACCGGTACAGTTGACGGAGATGGAGGCTTCATCTCAATCCCTTTACTCAACGGGAAAGGCGAATCCAACTCCCTCTCCGCTCTCCCATCCTCAACCTCCTCAGATCTCAACGAAGCCTCATCCAATACCGCTCGACTTTCCCATCTCTCCGGCTCAGCAACAGGCGGTATCACCTCAACATCCCGTTTCCCCCTCTTTCGACCGACCCACCATTCCCCACCGATACAGAGATCGCTCTCATAGCTGTACACGTTCACTCCGAATCGGGTCGACAGAGCGATCTTCGGTGAGATCTGAGCGGAGTAGGCGGATGAGAGGTAGCCTATCAAGGGGTTGTAGAGGAGTGTCAGGGTTGTTGGTGGTGATGGAGCGGGAGAGCTTGGTGGGAGAGGGGATACGGGGGGGATTGTGGTAAATCGTAATCCGGTTGATACTGCGACTCGATCAATCCGAATTCCCGAGAGAGAGAGAGAGAGAGAGGGGAGGTTTTTGAAGGGTTGTAAGGGAACGTCCACTCACTTCCGAAACTCCTCTGTCGAGCGGAAAAGTAAACCTCCCCACCTGCCGAGAACCTCCCCCTCAACCCACCTTCCATCATCTCCTCCTCATCGATCCTCATACCTTCCTTCCCATCCAACTCACCACCACCTCTACTCTCCCCATCTCCCAACCCAACCCCTACCACCTGATTCATCCAACCGAAGTTGTATAAACCCCTCGCACCGAACATCCCATCTTGGGCCGAGTAAGTGTATTCCCCAGAATACCGACCTGCATCATGTTGTAGAGATAAGAGGATGTTTCCCGGGGTTTGTTGTGGTGTCGGAGTGGGAGCTTGTTCGGATGGTTGACGTGAGTGAGTTTGAGTGTAAGGTGAAGGGGAGGTTGCTCTGGGTGTAGGAGGAGCAGGTTGAGAGAGGAAAGCTAGGTGCACTTGGAGTGTGGGTGTGAGACGGGTCGTAATTAGTCCGGAAAGGTGGAGTGACGGGAGATGTAATCGGGAATACAGGAGGTAGTCTAGATCATCAGCTTGAGTTCGAGGGGGAATGAACCCACCTCGACCCTCGACACGCCGTCCACCGAGCCAGAGTTCTTCTTTCGCTATAGGTCTCTTTGGAGGAGGGTAGACTTTGAATCGCTCGACTACATCTCGGAAGGATATCCTCGTCGATGGACCAATCTTCGGCGATACTCAGCTGATTGGAGCATGAAAGTGGACGATTGAACAGAAAAGGTGAAGAGAGCTCACATCATCGAGAGGGTCGCAAGTGGTGATGTACGATATCGACCCGTTGAGCTGAGGTAAAGCATCGAGCGAGTATGAGGTGAAGAAGATCGGTGTTGGGGTTTTGGCTAATTGAAGGATGAGGGATTGAGGGATCTGGAAGTCGCTAAGAGTCCGAGCTCAGTATGGCCTTGATGAAGAGTACTCAATATACAGAAGAGCTGAAGCATTGAGCTTAGTATCGAGCTACTCGCGGAAGGGGACGAACCGTTGGAAGCCCGGTTGAATTGAGAGTATGAGTTATCCTCGTTCCAGCCTATGGATTTGTAGTATTCTCGAAGGAGTAGAGCCGAGAAGGGCAGCATTACGAGGCAAGGTGCTTGGGGACAGCTTTGTTCGACGCCCTCGCGAGGGGAAAAGAGGTGTCGTCTGATTACGTAGAATAATAGGAGGAGCAACAACGCTAGGACCATTCCGTGGCGTGGCACTTCACCTCCGCCCCTCGACTTTCCTGATCAACGGATCGCGAGGCTGAATTTATTCCGATGAGGACGTGGAATAGTGAGTGATGTTCAGGTAACGAATATCGCGCGAAGCCATGCATGTTTGACCCATTTCGGATCTTTTGGTAATCATTATAAACGTCTACAAATGTATAATCTCTACAGTGAGTGAGGGCGGTCGACTTGGATCTCGTATTGACTCCGAAGCCATCCCACCAAAAAGAGAGAAGTCGTATTTCCTAATGCCCAAAATGCAAGAGGTAGTGAGGATAGGCGATGTGTGGTTGTAAGGTGAAGGTAGAAGATTGTCGGTAGTGTAGACGTTGGTGGAAGTGGAGGGAGATGAGTCGAGAGACGCTTATCGTCGGTCGAAGTTCCACGAGATGGGGAAAACGCTGCGAAAGGAGTCAGCGAGAGGATATAGAAAAGTGTAAGGGGAGGAAGACATACCCCGCGTCCATGTTACCGTCATTAAGGGCGGAGAAGAGAGACGGGGACATGTCGAGACTTCCGTAATCGCAGGTCGGGCATTCGTCGGCGACGTAAGCGTACTGGACGTTGCCGTTCTGGTCGTTGGTGATGGTGAGCCATTGACCGCAGTTTCCGCCGTTGTTCGCCTCGTACTGAGCTGAGTTGAGGGCGACGATCATGTCCCCGTTGTTGCTCCACTAGATACCAGGTCAGCGATCGGTTTAAGAAAATATGTAGTGGAGACACTTACCCAGCCGCAAGCACCGAGACCGGTCTCGAAGAAAGTAGCCTGACCCGAGTGGGTTATTCGCTTCTCCATAAGCTCGGAGACAGGCGCAGCGACCACGAGCGAGCTCGACGCAAGAAGGGCGATGAAGATCTTCCCGAACATTTCGGATGGGTTATGTAAGTTGTGTTGTGGTGAAGAAAGGTCGAGTAGAAAAGTGAGACTAGCTCGAGGTGTTTTGGTGTCGGCCGGTTTTGGTTGTCGGTTGTTGTGAGTTGTTGGTCGTGAGGATAGGTTTGAATGCCGAGGAAATGAACCCAGTCTTATACCTTTCCAACGACCTCCAGCCGGGTTTTGGTGACTTTTTGAGGCCCACACCCCTCATGAACCCAACCACCCCGAACAAGCCAACCTCTTCAACTTCATGCCTCACCAACCCAAAAAGGGGGTAGGACACCACTTTCCACTCTAACCAAAGCGTAACGCCGATCCCATTCAAACCCCCCTTCTCAATCGTCATGTTGTATACTGCTGTTTCGGGAAGGGAGTCATGCCTTTCAATTTTCGACTGTCGGTGCTGAGGGTGCTAGTGCCGCCAGTACCCCAGTTTCCGGAATCGTTTCCCGACAGGTAAGGACCCATGCATTTTCTTTTCGAGCCCAGAGATAAAAGGGGGACCGATAATTTGGGGTCGACCCTCGGTCGGGAACGGTCCGGAGACGATTTGAGATTCTCCGGTTGAATAGCGCGTTCGGATCTCCGATCAGGGGATTTTGGGATTCGCTTCACGGGCCTTTCATCGGTTTATTTGGGATTTTCAGGCGGGCCTCCGGGACCCTTGAAGTAGGTTGAGAGTCAGCTGTAATATCCCGGTTAGATTAGTGATATCCGCTTGGTCGGCAATCTCGTCGTACACACTCGAGAACTGCAGACCGGCTCTAAGGGGGACCCTTGCCGTAAGTTCCTGGACAACCCTGGTTTCGCAAATGTACAGTACTCGAGTACGAGTACGGCTCATAGCTTTTCAGATGGGGATGAGTTGAATCTATCTAGAACATGCACACCTTTCCAGGACTGTGATCAATGGGTCTCCCGGAGAAATTGATGGAATGAGGCTTCGACCTCGGGAGAAGCAGGAAACCTTGGCTGTGACCGTCGTCCATACGAGAAACGTGGACATCAGGAAAGCTACAACCGAGCACAGATCGTCGCTCAGCTCCGTCTATCGTATCTAGACCGGGACAAGCCAAGAATTCCGAATCGCAAGCTTCCGCCGACTAAAGCGGGACGTCGACCGAAAATGACGACGGGGAGTTAGGAGATGGGTACGGAGTGTCTAACAATAGGAACGGGGCACTGACGATTAGGAACGGGGTGCAAACGATCCGAGGGGGAGGATCCGGAATAAACGGCGAGACAGTGGTTAAGGTCGTATCATGACGACAAGCAGTCGCTCAGGGAGGTCAGGGAAAATATTTTGCTTCACCACAGGTGATTGGGGTGAGCGGAGAGTAAACGGGATTAATGCCTCCAAATGTAAATTTAAGTAGGCGAAGCGACTGATAGGCGTGATATCGGACACAAGCGTGACGTTTCTTAAGCTCCAAATCGCTGTTTCAGCTTTCATGGTAAGTTTCATCATCTTCCACCATACGCCGACATGACTTATGCCTTCTTTAGGCATCATGCTCGCTTCTCTACCTCGTTGCACTGCCAAGAGTCTACAAGGGGAGCCAAATCAGCACGGACTTCGCCCACCAGGTTGGGACGACTATATTGATGGAGCAGGCCAGTCTTCGCCCTCCATAGCGCAGGTCGACGGGTTACAGTGGAGACCAAGAGCCGACTCCTTTTCCAGTGATCTACGAGGAAAGTATACGAAAGAAAAGAGGGGATGGGGAAATCTACCCGTCAACGTTCTCCAGTGGGTCATGTTAGTACCTCGTCAACTCTGCTGATCTAGTATGAAGTATTATCCTGAACCACGCGCTAGACGTAGTGGATCTCGATGATGTCCTACATGAGACTTGGGAGAGTCATCCAAGTAGCTATGAGCTGGCTCTCGCTATGCTGCACCGAATATGGCTTTGCGGGGTACGCGGTTTATCGAAAGGTTGGAGGGATGCAGGTGAATAGAATCATAAAGAAATCAGCTAAACTCTCTAGTTGATTCTCACCCTTTCTGGCCAATGTACAGCCTTCCCCTTGAGCCGTCTCGTCATCACCATTCATCCATCTCCGACCTCCGGGCTGAGCGCTTGACCCCTTCGACGCCTTCGTTTCCCACACTATTCCACCGCTCTCGCCATACCGCCTTAGACGTCTGTCTCGCTTGCCGAATCAACAACCCGTCTCGAGTTGGATTGTACCCCGCCAACAATAAGCGAATCACTGCGACCTCGAAGTTTGAGAGCTCCTACATGCGACAAGCATTACGGGAAGTATTGTATCAGCTGCATGAAGCAGGGCGAGCCGAGGGATCCAGCAGAGATCCGTATGTGTATGTACGCGATCCGAGCAGCGGACAATGGGATGGCGTACGACCTCGTACGATGTACTTCTGGCGATGTAGACGAGTTCGGCCGGGTCCGACCCGGGCATGGCGGTCTCGTCTGCCGACCGTGTCGCATAGCGGTTCTGAAGACGCAAATACGCAACGTCCTCGTCGACTGCTCACATGGTGGTCCTATCCGCGGGCTGACATCGATGTGGAGTAATTCGGCAACTTCGCATACCAGGATTACCTCGATGACTCGGAAGGTACGGCTGTCGGAATGGCCCATTTGATTGTGGAGGAGCAATGGCTTTGCGACCATACGAGATGGGATAAGCTCCTTGGATTGGCCTTCCAATTACAGAAGAACGAACGATTTCTCAAGAGGAGACATATGCGAGGAGGGGGGACCGAGACCAAGAAGGAGCAAAGGATTCGGCACGGTCATACGATTGACATGAGAGGAGATGACGATGAATCGCAGTTCGATGACGATGAGCAGACGATGCGGCGGCTATACGAACGGTGGCGTTATGAGGCGACATTCGAGGAGGAGATCCCAGATGACTGTATCGACGAGGACCCAGACTATGAAGAGGACAATATTGAACCGAGGGTAGGTGAAGATTTCGCTACGAAGCTGACATGGCTAGTTCCGCGCCAAATTACGCGAAGGAGTGATCAGCGACTGGGTGAATGATCGGATTCGTTTCGGTCTATGGGTCTCCCCATCGGACGAAGTCAAACAACTCGCTTCCAACTCCGTGACGATCCACACATCACTTGACTTCCTTGCGGCCTGTTCCACTCATCCCTTCCCCGACCATTTCTCTGGCCCATATCTCGACCCCAAAAAGGCTGTCTCAGATTTCGTCGGCTACATCAGTCTCGAGCCGCGTCATGAGGAACTCGGGATCAAAGATCCCTTCCTTCCGCCTAAAAGGTTGCTCAATGAGCTCGATTTGGTATATTCCCGTAAGCTACGAAGCCGAATCTGGGATGTCCTACTGGAGATCGTTGCCGCTACAGCGATAGCACGTGTCGATGAAGAGGAGGCAGAACAGTACCTCGCAAGCTGGGGTCCAAGAGAAATGCTCAGCATGCTGAGGAATCAAGTTACCTGGATACCGGGACTTCTGGCGGAGCAGGCGGGACGTATCCGCCTGAAGAAGCTGAGAGGACAGCAGAAAGAAGTGAAGGATCAGCCGAAAGAAACGAGGGAAGAACGGCGATCATCGCCTGGAGTGGTGGCGGTCGAGGATGAAGAGATGATCGAGCTGGACTACGGGATCAAGGAGGTTGCATCGAGTGCGGCTTCTCCTGACAGTGAGGAAGAGGAGATAGGCGGCACGAACCGATCGGTTCCGATCGTTCACCACGCGGATACCCAGACTCGATTGAAACCGCATTCTTCCGCGAAAATCGACATTGCCCTCAACAAGCCAATCGATCTGCCGACACCTGACACCTCGCCTGCTCTAGGCAAGAGAAAGATACCACCTGCTCCAGAATACGAGCATATGAGAAACGAACCCCCGTCCCAGAAGGCCGTCCCCGTCGCATCATGCGACTTGAATGCCGCCAGGCGAGCTTTTCCGCCGCCTGTGCATACAGTACGTCTTCGGCCTCGAGACAATGCTATCTCATCGCAACCGTCCGCGCCCACATCCGACACCACCAATTCATCAATCAGCACCGGTCCGTTTCCCATCCCGCCAGACAACCCGGATGCCGACACCCTTATCGACGAGAAGAAAACCGCTTGGACAACAAATGACGATAGTGACGAGTACTCTGACGTGACGGATTCGCGATCATTCCACACTTCCGACAGCCCGCGAAGCGTCCGATCCGAGCTGCACGAACCGAATGTACCACCCAACCTCGACCTGATCCCTTGGATCCCATCGGAGAAGCACGAGCTTGGTCCGATGACGGACCATATCCTCATGTCGGCTTGGCACGATGCGAGAGCGAAGTTGACGGAATGCAAGTGCGCCGTCTGCGCGAGGGCGAGGAAGAGGACTTTCGAGGCGTGGGCTTGGCCCTGGGCTGTAGCTGGAGATGGTGGGAAGAGATTACGTATTGGTTGAAACGATTCTCATGAACGCGTGTGAATGTATTTTAATTGCATGGACACCTTCGGGGTATATTATGTGATGACGTGCGAGAGTGATGTATATTTCATGCATGCATATGATTATGTTGAGGAGGCAGAAGGCGACGTAGCATGGTGAGAGATTCTGCCACGGGACTCGGCAACTATTCCCAACGGATCTTTGGAAATCGTTCTTTCGTTTGAGCCGATGAAGTGGTTCACAACCCTCATTTCCCTTCCACTCAAATCTACATCTCTCCCAGTCAATACCACGCTCATGTCATCGACATCTGAGTCTTCTACACTCAAGCGTTCCCGAAGTCCGTCTCAACATGGTTCCAGTTCATCTCGACCCGAAAAGAAACCCTACCTCGAAGATGCGAAAGTGACCGATCATTCCAAACCCTCTCAGCCAGGTACATCGTCTTCCATACCTGTCGATGAGAAGCCTGTTACCCACGCCGAGAAGGATGAGGCAGAGCTTTCGGGAAATACTCGGGATACGAGAGGAGTTCAGAGGGAAAGAGGTAGAGGGAAAGGGAAGACTGGGGTTCATGGGAAAGGAAAGGAATATAAAGGATCTGATCGGAGGGCATTACCTCGTCTCAAGGTCAACGCTGGGGACGGAGGTGAAGATGGAGATGGAGAAGGGGAAGGGGAAGCTACTGCGCGAGGAAAGGGAGAGGCAGCCGTTGAAGAAGGGGAAGGAGGTGAAGGGAAAATGAGGTTGCCCAAGAAGAAAGCTGCTGTTCTCCTTGGGTAATGTCTCCTTTCTCATGGTAGTGTACGAGCTGATGGGAGTAGGTATTGCGGGACCGGATACTCAGGGATGCAAATGTAGGCTTTCATCGAGCGTTCTCTTGTCCTGAAGCATGGCTGATACTTCTCGGCGGCCTATAGACAGATACAGGGTTCTCGGACGATCGAGGGAGATCTCTTCGCTGCGTTGGTCAAAGCTGGAGCTGTATCGGCGGATAATAGTGATGATCATCGGAAGGTTGATGTTCAGCGGGCGGCGAGGACGGATGCGGGTGTACATGCTGCTGGCAACTGGTGAGTCAACTCGCTTCATCCCTCACTATCGATGCTCCCTCCTCTGCCCACCTTTTCCCCGCCTTCTGTTGTTGGCCCATGACGGTTGACGTTTAGTTGACGTGTAAACCAGCTGACCTACTCTAAAGTATCTCGCTTAAGCTTATCCTTGCCCCGCACCTCCCCCCAGAACACAATACTCTCGCTTCCTACGTAAACTCCTTCCTCCCGGAGCAGATCCGAATGTGGGGTTTTGTGCGAACGATGAAGTCATTCCAAGCCCGGACGTTAGGCGTATCCGAACTGTAGCGTCGCTCGGATACCTGACTTCCCCTGCAGAGCATGTGACTCACGGATATACGAATACCTCCTCCCTTCCTACTGCCTTCTCCCACCTTCCTCTTCCGATCCTCTAGGTCAGCAGATGACCGCTTCCTCACCCGACTGGCGGGACATCGTCGGGTCACCAGCAGACTTTTCGGATGCTGGTCGTGATAGCGAACCGTTGCATGATGGAGAGGCAGATCCCAAGCAGAGAGGGGAATATGAGCGAAGAAGAGGGTGGAGAATCGATGAGGGGACCATGAAGCGGTTCAGAAATTTGATTGCGGAGTTCAAGGGGACGCAGTGGGTTTCCCAGGCTTACTGGATGAAATCGCTGATTGTTTGGCTCGATCAGTAACTTCCACAACTATACGGTCGGGAAACCGTTCAATGACCGGACGGTGAAGCGGTATATGATACGTCTTGACGTGAAGGATCCACAAGTCTATGGAGATATTGAGTGGATCTCGGTGCAGATACATGGACAAAGTTTCATGCTGCATCAGATTGTGCCTTCTTCAAACCTCACCTCTGGGTAAGCGCTAACAAGACTAGCGGAAGATGTTATCACTTGCAATGCTCGCTTGTCGGACAGGCTCTCCCCCTTCCCTCATCCCCGAGACGTTTGGTAAGTCGTCAGTCCCTAGTTGAGTAGCCTGACTGAAATTCTGAGGCCCCAAACGTATTCACATCCCCAAAGCTCCACCCCTCGGACTCCTTCTTGAAGCGCCTCAATTCCGGACATATAATGAAAGGATACACGACAAGACGAACGGATTGCAAGAAGATCGAGATCCAGTCGACTTTGGACTGTACGCCGAGGAGATGCATGCTTTCAAGGTGAAGTATATCTATGAAAAGTTACGGCAAGAAGAGCTGGAGAGTCATGTGTATGTCGACTTGGCTTCTTATCCGTCTCTATCCGAGGAAAGAGCTGATGAGTATCAGATTCCACAAGTGGATCAGGCAGATGGATTGTTCTACATCGAATCTGTTGTCCTTCTTGAAGTGAGTTTCTCGCTTGTGGCCACAGAGATGGTGCAGACTGCGAGCAGTACGAAAGGGAATATCCCACCTGAAGCGGAGTTGAGCAAGAATAAGCCGCAAGCTGAGAAGGTGGATTCGGCTGCAGACCTTGCGGGGAGTGATGAGGAGGTGGATCCGGATCTCTTGCGGAAGGGAGAGCTGGAGGGATGAGCGGTATGAATCTGCTTTGAGCGGTCTACCGGCGGAGATGCAGCCCCATATGTTGGACGCACGCAGGGTCACGTTTCTATCGGGATGATGTGACCAGTCTTCCTCCGATACTTTCCGTCCTCCGATATTTTCCGGTCTTCCTCAACACAGTCAACGGTACCCGTGGCCCGAAACTCCAGATGGCTTCGGAGCCATGCACACGACAATACGCTGCTTTTTTGAAGCCCAGCCAAGAGCCACCGCATGGAGAGACCTACGTAATACTCAATTCCCCGATGACATCATCCGGACTTGAAACACAGCTTTTCCGCACTCTAACGGGATTTCGAAACCGCTTTTCGCCGGCGGGGGGACTCGGAACACCGTGCTGACATTCCGCTCAGACGTCGACTGGAAAACGTCATGGGATCTCGTGTCACATCACTCGGGTTCCGGCACAAGCTGTACTCCTTCGGGAATCTGTAGTCTTCTGACTTTCGATGGATTGATATGTGCCTCGCCTCGCCTCCCCGGAGCTCGGATGGGATTCTGCTTCGGGCCAAAAGGGTGTATGACTGGCTGAACGGGGAAGCCGAAAGAGTAAAGCGGAAAGCTGTAGAGGTAAGTCAGCACAGCTTCGACTTGATTTAGTCATGTGAGTTACATATATAGCCTCTTCAGCTCTTCCTCATCCCCCAGCTACGTACTTGCACCTACTTTGCTCTTCCGCTACCTAGAAATTCCTTCTCGACTACCAATCTACCTACCTTACCCTGCCCAATCTGTCACCCACCTTTTCTATTAAGCCGAGATGTTCATCAAACTCTTCAGCCTCGTCCCCTTTCTCGCCCTCGTCACTGCCCTCCCTATGAAGCGACAAGATGGCCTCACCGTCGTGAACAACTGCTACGACCAGGGACAGGTCGCCCTCACTTTCGACGGTATGTGACTCTTCGCTCCGGTTGTAATTTACGGTCTCCCTCCTGCCTCGTCCCACGACTGTCACTGAGTGGTTCGAGTATAGATGGACCATACATCTACGAAGCGGACGTGGCCAATGATCTCGGATCTAACAAGGGGACTTTCTTCCTCAACGCGAGTCCATCCTTCTTTGCCTTGGTGTTGTGAAGCTGATGAAGGCGTCAGGGCAACAATTACGTTTGCATCTACGACAAGTACCAAGAGATCCAAGCTCTACACGCAGCGTGAGTGGATTTCATCTGCCTATGCGGGTTCAGGCTGACATGAAGCCTCTCGCTATATAGCGGACATACCCTCGGCTCGCACACCTGGTCACACGCAGATCTCACCACTCTCGATGAGGCCGGTATCAATAGTGGTATGTCAGTCTCAACTCCTCTGCACAAGGCTGTTACTGACCATGATGACAATTCTACACCCTCTCCTCCTTCCTGCTTCCACTGTCTATCTCGTTCGCCAACCTTCATAGAACTACAGCAGATCGAAGATGCCTTCGTCAAGATCCTTGGTCTGAAACCGATTTTCTTCCGTCCGCCTTACGGGAACTATAATGATATGGTTCTCTCGATCCTCGCTCAACGCGGTTACAAGTGTGAGTTCTCCCTCCTCTCTGCGTGACCTTCACACTTCTCGCTCAATATAGGTCACTCTCGCAACCTCATCTCGTCTTCCGTCTCCCAATACAACAGAATATCCACTTTGACAGTCCGTAATTAGAGAAAATTTGCTAACGCTTTTCAGACGTCTTCCTCTGGTCCGACGACACCAAAGACGCGGATGGCGCAACCGTCCAATTCTCCGAGAGCGTATACGACACCGTTGTTGCGGATTACCCCAACCCTCACCTGATCCTCGACCACTCGACCATCCAGAGCAGTACGTCCTCCCTGTTCTTCTCCGGGGTCCTCCGACTCATAGGTATAGCCTCACAAACGCTTTTGCCCTACGGCATTCCTAAGCTCGAAGCGGCGGGCTACCAGCTCGTAGCGGTAGACACTTGTCTCGGATCTTCAGGTATGTTGCAGATTGTCATCGTGGAATGTGGAGGTTGATGAGGGTCTAGGCTCGTACCCGTACATCTACGTCGGTGAGCCTGGTACACCAGACTCGACCTGGACTTGCGGCAACTAATCAACTCGACAAATCATGATTGATGATGAACTGGGAGAATGGACAGTTGAACACTGACACGTGCCTATCCACGAGGACAATTTGTGCATGACGAAGTACTTTGTAGCCGTAATACGAATAACAGGCTGAAGAAGAGATGTGTGCTCGTCATGCATCCTAATATGTGTACAACGTTTCCCTATCATACAAGAGCATCACCTGCCTCACACTCTTTCCGCCATAGCTTCCCTCACAGGTCGTTTACATCTCGTCGAAATCGATATACTCCTCGTCACTCGTCTCAAACCTCCCTGCATCGTCCAGCACTTCCACAGACTGCGCATTTTCGGAGCCAAGCGTCTCCTCTCTTCCAGTCCTTTCATCTTTCCGACCGAGACTGACCGACGCGCTCCTCCCCCGTCTCCCAAGCCATACTTTCGTTTCTTCCCCTGCTCCAAGACTGGGAGGAGTCGGTACCGGAGGTAACGATTCGAGCGAGTTGGTAGGGCTTGGACAGATACTACTCGACTCGTCGCTAAGCATGCTTCCCGGACTTGAAGAGAGTGTACTCGGCGAGTAAGGCATGGCAAGCGGATTAGGTTGTCGTAGTCCACCAGTTGGACGACGTTGTCCTCTAGGTGGAGGTAAGAGGGGTTGAAGTGGAGTTGGAGAAGAGTGAGAATGTTGGTGTGTCAGGTGAGGAGGGATTACTTTCGGTCGTGGGGAGGGTTCTTCGATCTGAGGGATTGATAGAGTGGAGGGAGAGGTGGAGAGGTCGGAACTGGCAAGTGTCGACAAGCTTCGTAGTCGGTCTCGAAGTCTGGAAGTGGGCTGGACGATAGGAAGTTGACCTTCTTGACCTTTCTCGGGGGAAGAGGGGAATGACCAAGTTGCCAGGACCGCCACGTCCGAGACTGAGCTTGTGAAGAGGGGAATGACCAAGTTGCCAGGACCGCCACGTCCGAGACTGAGCTTGTGGAGCCAAGTGAAGGTCTCCGAGAATGGGTATACAACGACTTCGGACGGGTGGCTGGGAATTCTTGCGTAGACCAAGAACGAGGGGATGGCGGTGGCCGAAGTCGAGCTGGTGGTGGCATCGACGCGTGGACTGAGAGGTTTTGGGGAGGCGGGACCGATGAAGAAGCTGTGACGGGAGAAGGTGCTTCGACAGGGGAGATCATCGAGATCCTCGAACATCGGCGAGTACGAGGTCTCACCATCGGACTCGGCGGGATTGAGGGACTCGGTGTAAGTCCGTCGAACTCCATCTCGGCTAGTGTGGGTAGACTGATCGCTGAAGCCGAAGCTAACGGGTTCCTCGAGAACTCTTGGAGCTTTCCCATAGGTGATGGACCTGGCCTCCTTCCAAGTTGACTATGTCCCGGTGCCACTTGACTCTGGCTCAAACCAGGTGGCAAAGCGAATTGCGATCGTCTGTGACTTGGTCGAGTTGGTGTTTTCTTTTCTTCACTGATCGACGCTTGTCGGTGAACCAGTTTCCATTCGCCCGAAACATCGTTGGCGGAGACGTTTACCGGCAAGAAGTTGCCTAGAGAGGCTGAAGGGTGGATTTTGGGTCGTGCAGGGGAGTCATTCGGGTTGGCCGGCTGGGTGTGAGAGGAAGATCGATCCCGTCTTGTAGGAGGGTAGAAGACGGGCGGTGAGGTGTCGACGAGAGCTCGGACATCTGGGATGGAGAAGGATCGCATCGAGAGAATCGCACCAGGCGTTTTTGTTTGGGATTATAGGTGTTATGGGGGTGGAGCGCGATTTTGTATCTGCTTGGTCTTGAGTTAGCTGAGATGAGATCAAAGGATGCTTCCCTCACTCACGTTTCCGAAAGATCCAACGCGACGAGGACATACTCCTCGACGCGACGTATTGGCTGGCGAAAGGAGTGGTGCCGATCGATGATGGGAGAATGTTCCGGATTATAGTCAGAAGTCCCGGAAAAGCAGAAAAGCAGTAATTGGAAGTGATGAGAGGGGAAGAAGTTGTTCACCATCGACCTGGACATTAGCTTCACACCCCGATGCTCATCCGACGCCATCCCGCCACCATGCATCTTCAGCCGCGAGACACCTGATCAGCGACATGTCCCATGTATCGGTTTGAAACCTGCCGAAGAAGGTTTGTTTGGGTGTAGAGGGGGGGGGGGATGTGAGATGACTGGGTGGATGGGGGATGTTTGGTTCCTAATTGTGTTTCAGGCGGTTTGGCCTTTTGGCGCTGGGTACGGAAATCGGCTAGGTCGAGTACATAGGGACATGGAGATCGGGGACGTCAAATGGAGTAGGCAGGGTTGGTAGAGTATACAGATAGTGGACCGGGATGGAGCTACATCTTCCCCCTTGGTATACGGTACTCCGCCAATAACCCCTCCCCCAGAACCAAGATACAAGGCCCGCCAAAGACCACTCTCTCCCCGATCCCGCGTTCTTTGACATACAGCGCAATCTCCTTCGATGCTGCATCAGGTTGGAACCATACTGCTCTCGGTTCAGAGCCGGTCGGAGGGGTGGGGAAGAGCGAATGTAAAATTGGGAGACCCAGAGCGGGGTTGATGATTATTGATATTGAGGTTGAGGAGAGGTCCGGAAGGGAGAGCTGCGGCCACACGGAATTAGGGTTCTGTCGAGGATATGATGATGAGGCAGATGGGGAAGGGGACTGGGAAGATTGGACTCACCGGATCGGAGAGGACGGAGAGGGTTTCGGCGGTTTCGGATGGGGATGCGGAAGGTTTGACGGGTGCGACGAGTAGGTCATGGTTCTGATACCTAGACAGCGAATCAGCACCTCCGTGAAATCCTATACTAGAGCCGGGGTTCCACTGACCAGCGCAGGACCTGACATGGGAGATGTCAGCTAGCTATCAGCTAATGTCAGGGAACGGCTGTAGTAGCCGGACCACCAACCCACTTTATTATCGAAGCGCGACCTGTCCGTGAGGACTCGACCGATGACGGCAAAGCGCTCGGCGGTGATGAATGTCTTCATGGCAGGGGTGAAGAGTGGCATACTGTTCCGATCAAGCAATAATCTAGGAAAGAAGGCTGTGGAAGGTAGCGGATTGGGGAAAACCGGCGAGGAAAGGAAGGAAAGGCCACTTTCCCGTCCTCCCCCGCGATCTCCCCCCCTCCCCCCCCCCTCCTTCCTCCTTACTCCGCCCCCCTCACGCTGTGTTGTGACTGTACTGGTGAGAATTAAGCGGTCAATATGCTCCCCTTCAGCGTATGCATACAACAAGCTATAGCTACAACATCCGTCCGCTGCAAGCTCTCCGCTAGTAGAAGTTTCACTTTTTCCCCTTTCTTGCCGATGTCCTTTTCGTGACCGGCGGCTCCGCCTTGACTTTTTCCGGCGACTTGAAGAAATTCGTTATTGCGGGCTGCTGGAATGAAGTATCAATTTGGTATCCTGGGCCTGAATACGTTCTAGACTCACAGCTTTGTTCCCGTCGTCTGATGCGGTTCGACGAACGACCTTCGTCTGATGTCCGCCCCTTTTCTCCGGCTTCTTCTCCTCGTCATCCTCCTCCGCCTCGACTGCTACATCGTCCTGTTTCCGCTTCCCTCCGATCTCGTCTCTGGTTGAAGGTTTCTCCTCGGCAGTTGCGTCGGGATTCGGAGCATTGGAATCATCTCCCAAACCCTTCTCATCGTCTTGCGCGGTCACTTCAGTATCGATACCCTCAGCTGCCTCTTTGATCTCCTCTTTGGGACGTTTGTCCTTGGGGACCTCTATCTTCGCATCCTTGACAGGTCTTTCAGGTGAAGTTGGCTTCTCGCCTTTCTTCGCTGGAGAAGGTTGGTGTTTCTGGAAGAAAGATTTGATCCCATCAGATCGCTCAGAAACAGGCTGGATGAAGGTGGGCCAGTTGTTTCCGATCTTTCCAACTTCGGGCGGGACAGGAAAGCTGCAAGATTGTCAGAACCGATCTTCGCTCGAGAGAAGGAAGGGTTTACCAATCCAGACCAGGCGTTCCCCTCAGTAAATCCCCCGTACCACCTTTCCCATCCTCCCAACCCTTCACCTCCCCTAAATCCAACCACCTACTCACTTCCTCCCACCCCGTCAAGACACAAGGCATTCGATCATGTAACCACATGATATCCTTCGCTGGAGCTGTAGTCAAGATCGTAAATGTCGCTAGCGGTACGGGATTTCCAGTAGGATAGGGTTCACGAGTATCTTCGGGATCGGAGGAGGGTTTAAACCTCGATTCGACGGGTGATTGGTAAGTGACGGAATCCCAAAGACCGGCGAAGAACATGAGTGGTGGAGAGGCGTTGGTGCATTTCGGTGTTAGGGGGAGTCGGGTGAAGTGGGCGATCTTGGCTGGGGGTTTCTTGAGCCATTCATAATAGCTACCGCGATGATTCGTTTCAGCTTCTCATGCAGTCGAGTGAAAAGCTCACCCCTGAGCTGGCACAATACATCGCTTGTAGCCTTTCAGGGCATGCCACATTCCACCAGAAGAAGGATCGCTAGGCAGATCAGCTGTTTACCGGACCAGGGAGTCAAATCGACTGACAGTAGAGCCTCTGATCGAGCATTGATAGTATTTAGCGGACCGGTAGGAGGGTGCTTAGACCAATGCGGAACAAGACCCCATTGCCTGTGCCCATCTTTAACGCCTCTGGAGGGTATAGACCGGTGAAGACCGCTCACATCGTCTCGAGCATGGGTTGATTCGAATCCTGATCTCGTCGTATGACTGGAGCTCTTTGTCTTGGAGCCATGTTATAGCTAGCAGGGTTAGTTCTACTCCAAAAGCTCGGTTGAGCATGCCGCTCACTTCGGACGGTAATCTTGCGGTCTCTCCCATTGCGGTCTACCCCGATCGAACATCCGTGGTAATTGGTTCTCGAGCGCATCGTAGACTTCTTCATTGCTAAGAGCGAGCGCATACCGTCCGCACATCCCGCCCGGCTTAGTTTGATCAGATTGATATCGTCCATATATGTTTACAGACACCTCAATGAAGAGCGAGCGATCTTACGTAATCATGTCCACGCGAATGATTTCCAGCGGCTGGTCGCATGTTTACGATTCATTCAACCTACTCCGCCAAAAGCTGGCATGTCTTCTTACTCAACTTCACCCTCAAAGATCGGGAACCCTTTCAAACCTACTCCGAAAATGTCTTCAAGACCCCGTCAACTTCGTCCAACAGATACTAAATCACCTCCATTGACTACTTCGCTCAAGCAGAATGCCCCTCATTACCCATCGCAGTATGATCATCTGCTCTCGCCAAAAGAAAACGGTACAAGGCTCAAGATTAAGAGCACGACTACACCGGAAGCGAGATCGAGGTTGTTGGTGAAGCCTCTTGGAGCGAGGGCACCGGTCATTTCCGCTGCAAGGGTTATGCAGAGGGCCATGACGCCGAGTGATAGTGAAGGGAGTCTGGCGGAGGGGTACATGTCGGTCCCGCCGATGTCTACGATAGATTCGACTTGGAAAACGGTGGACGATGAGATGGGTGAGACTGAGGCAGTGCTCGTAACCGTACGGTAGGTGTCGTTGTTCATCTGGATTTCGGCAATACTGATTAGGGATACAGGGTACGACCACCGAATGAAGCGGAGATGCCGACAGGTGAACCGAGCTCAATATGGAATACCCCGAGCTACGATCATCACCTGATCAAGCTTGGCCAAGGAAGAGAAGGCGGTAGAGACGAGAGAGAGTGGATCTTTGGTAAGCTTGAATCGCTGCTTCAAATGAGTCCTGGCTGATACCGTTAGATCGCATCCTCCCGCCAGAGTCGGACAATGCTCGAGCGTATGCTACGTCCGCTCGTGCTCATGTCAAGTGTAAGCCGGTGATCAGCTTTCGAGTACCCGCTGACGAGTGACAGCCGCAATGGAGGGCTTCAACGCAGTCATCTTCGCCTACGGACAAACCGCATCAGGCAAAACCTTCACTCTGACTGGATCCCCTTCCAACCCTGGTATCATCCCTCTCTCCATCACGGACCTGTTCGGCCAGATCCGTTCATCTCCCGACCGAGAGTTCCTTCTCCGAGCATCCTATCTTGAGCTCTACAACGAGACCATACTAGATCTTCTTAGTCCTGATGAGGGGAGGGAATTGACCTTGAGTGAAGGGAAGAAGAAGGGCGAAGTAGTGATCAACGGGTTGACTGAGTGTGCTGTGCGGACGGAAGAGGAGGTGAAGCGATTGTTGCGGGTCGGGGAAGATCGGCGGAAGGTAGGCGGGACGGATTGGAATACGAGAAGTTCGAGGAGTCATTGTGTTTTCCGTATTGTACGTCAAGTTACATACGGGAAACAAAGCTGATACGTTTTCAGGTGATCGAGTCGAGAGCGAGAAGTATGGTACCCGAGGACCTTTCCACCAGAACACCAGGAGGTCGGCTGAAGTCTGTGGGCGAGAAGATGACACGTATAAGCACATTGTCCATCATAGGCGAGTCTTCCCTCTTCGAACAAGCCTTTATTGACACTGTTTGCAGATCTTGCTGGATCAGAGAAGCATACCAGCTCGAAAGAGCGCAATGCCGAAGGAAAGCATATCAACCAGTCGTGAGCTGAATGAGTGACACCTTCCAGCGCTGATATTTACGTAATACAGACTCCTCACCCTCAAGCTGGTCATCTCGAAGCTAGCGGATATGGCGTCGAAGCGGAATGTCGCGCATGTCCCGTACCGAGACTCGAAGCTGTAGGCTGTCTGACATCCTCATATTACTGCTCCGGCTGACTACTATTTTGGTAGTACACGTCTCCTGCAACCGTCACTGTCCGGCGACGCCCTCATCTCAGTCATATGCACCGTTTCGCCATCCGCCTTGAACCAAAGTGAATCGCTTTCGACCCTTTCTTTCGCACAATCGCTCAAGCGAGTCGTTCTGCGAGCACAAAAGAAGGAGGTGGTGGATCCGCAAGCCTTGATACAGCAATATCAGAACGAGATCGCTGAGTTGAAGGCGTTGCTTCGGGAGAAAGAGAGTGGCGGGGAGGTGATCAGGACGAGCAAGGGCGATGTAGGTTCTCTTTTCTTTACGCGAATATCAGTACTGACGAAATGTGATGTAGGAGCAGAAGAGCGAGGCGATGGAGAAGAGGCTCAATGAGCTGAAGAGCTTGATCTTGACCTCTGTCAATGTCAGCTCGGAACATCAGAGCGGGACTGCCGAGGTGAGTGTCATCTTCATACCTAAGCTATAAACTTAGATGCGCAGGCCCGCCCGCTGAGCCCAACAAAGCTGAAATACCCGAAGCTTGATTTCGATAAGTCGACAACGGAGGTGAGTTCGGTTGTCTTGCCATCCAGTCCCGCTGACTGCATTCCAGCTGCAAGAAGATCTTCACGCTGCTGAGCTACGAATAAGCGAACAGCAAGACGAGATCAGCCGTCTGCGAAGTGAGCTTGATTCCCGACCACTGAATGCGGAGAAGCGGACCGTCGAGCTGCAAGACGAAGTGTCCGGCCTGAAGATGATTGCAGGTGAATTCAGTCGCCACAGTATCGGTTCAGAACTCACATGCGGAAACTCAGCCGACTACGAGCGACATCTTCGCGAGCCAAGCCGGAAAGTTCGAGAAGACGTCGAGCGAGAATGGTCAGTCAAGCTATCCAAGCTCGAAGATCAGCTAGAGAGCAAGCGGATCTGGGCAAATCGGCTGGATGAGAACGTCCGTGCGGTCACAGCGGAGAATAAGGAGTTACAAACGGTTCGTCCCGTTCCATTCCGACACCAATCCCAGGCTGATCGAGGCGGATAGAGGTGTAAAGAGGCTGAAAGCAAAGTCTTTGTGATCATGGAATGGGTCAACGCCGCCCTTCTCGAGAATCCTTCCTCCCCTCGATCTAGTGGCGGGCAAAACCTAAACCCCTCGGTGACCGTGACCGACGATTTCGGTCCGAGTGTGATACCAAGTGCACAAGCTACGATCACAAAGATGAGTCGTGCTCAATTGAGTCAAATGGATCTGGCGAGTTTCAGTGATCGTTTCGGGACGCTGACTTTGGGAGGTGGGAGGAGAGGTGGAGGGCATAAGATGTTAAGGCAGGAGAGTGGGTTTGATCTGGCGGGTTGGGCGGATGATGAGGTATACTAAGTGGGACAGTGGATCTGTCTATGCATGTAGCATTTCCGAGAGCAAGTACAAGTCAATGATTTGGGACAATGCATTATTGACAGGCATTCCTATCGCCATGGACGAGGTCCGTCGCCACATCATGGAGTCAACGTTCGAGGAGCAACAACCAATTCTCATACCCTTCTCCTGCATTTAATATCCTTCCTCCGGCCTCAGTCCCACTTTCAAACACCTCCCTTCCCCCAGTCTTCGGATTAATCCACCATCCCCTCCGCTTCCCAACCCCTCCAAGCGCTTTCCAATTCGTCTCATGCTTTCCCTTCTTTCTGTGACAGCTCGACTGCGATCTTGAATGCTCCTAACAACGCTGTCAACTGCATCTTCTCCGACCCGCCGACCGATAATCTGTGCCTGAGAGACGTGAGCTGAAGAAGCGCAACTCGGCAGCCGTCCGGCTACTGCACGCAAGATCGGCACTCACTCGCATGAACCCAGGTGATCCAGCAGGTATATTCGACTCTGCCTTGGTAATTCTACCGTTTCGAGAAAGTTGTATGCTCCAGCGATGAGATCTTGTAATGCCAGACCCTTCTCGATCTTGAGGGAAGTGATCACTAATATACAGTCAGCACAGTACGACTCCTAGCGATAGCCGATGAGGCTATGCTGAAATGCATCATCCGAACCTACAGGAGTAGCTTGTCCCAAACTCATCCGACATCATGCTCTGCACCACCCGCTCAATATCTGCTGGATGTGGGTTGCCAGTACAATTGTAGACGGCTGTCTCGTCTACCGTTTCATAAGCCGCGTGACAAGCCTGTAGTTAGGAGCCACCGGTCAGCTTACATTCACCTGATGGCTCGCGAACCAGCGCAATCATGGGGAAAAAGGGGAAAGCTGACTGACTTGCAATACGTTTAATGCTCTTCTCATATCTCCTCTCGACAGCTTGAGCAGTGCTGTCCGACCATCTTCTGTCAAGTTAACCCTTCACCTCGTCAGTCAGCTGGCAACGCGAGTCCTTCACGAGATAAACCTCGGGGAACTGTCAGCTTTTCCGTGCTGGACTTACCCCTCCTTCTCCACGACCTGGTCTACCTTCCGCTGGACCTCCCGCTCAGGGAGAGGTGAGAATCGGAACCTCGTACATCTTGATTGAATAGCGGGTGTGATCTTGTTCACATAGTTGCACAATATGCAAAATCGGACATTCTTCGTATGTGTCTCGATGACTAAGATCGCATTAGCCAAGAACTTCTCACTCATTTGCGCTTGATGCGCCCGCTCACCTCGCCGTAAAGCGGATTGTGCTGCCTGGGTCATCATATCCGCCTCGTCCAGAATGACGAGTTTGAAGCCCTTCCTACATGCAAAGACCCGGATCAGCGCTGTCCTCGCAATACCGGCCGATGCTGCTCTCATCGCTCGTTCCCGCGAACCATGCAGGACGTTGAAATCAATGGACCAATCAGGCGACTCACGAGAAAAGCACCTTCGTCATGGCGAAACTCTTGATCTGTTCCCGAACAACATCAATACCCCGATCATCCGATGCGTTTAGCTCGAGGATATGTTTCCGATATGGAGGACCGTAGAGCCTTCGAGCGAGAGCTAGGACAGTTGATGTTTTGCCGGTACCTGGGAATAGCTTCAGCATGATGGCGTGTTACGGTGCAGAGCTCACCCGGAGGACCGTAGAGGAGAAGATGAGGCAATCGGCCTGCTTCGATGAACTTCTCGACTGATGCACAGAGGCACGTCAGAAGAAGCATCGCGACCGCAGAGCTAGCACAGCTAAATCATGATACTGCACTGACTAGTACTCGTTATATCCTTATGCGAAACGATCTCATCCAGCGTATTCGGCCGATACTTTTCCACCCTACAAGTTGTCAGCTTGATTCACCTGGTTTACGCCAGCTCGGCTTGCTTGCGCACCGAACACTGACCAAGGCAGTCCCTCCCTCTCGTTTAACGCCTTCACCTCAGCTTCACTCATAGTTCCGTTCCCATCCCCGTTCGTCGCCTTGCCCTTCCCCTTGGCATTCGCCATGAGAGCTGCCATGGCGTTGCTTGACGCAGCAGGAGTATCGTCAACATCCATGGGTGTATCGGCCATGTAGACTGCTGAAGTAAGCTATGTTTAACAAGGGAAAGTTAATGTCTGAACAGCTGAAGTGGAGGAAGGACTCCCAGGACGGCGCCTCACTTGATTTTTGCCGATCGGAAAAAAAGGCCACCGCGGTCACCGCAAGCCTAACTTAGCCTTGGCCACCTGGCTGTCTTTTGTTGTTGCAGCATTCGCTGTCGTGTCCGGACCTATTATACCCACCATGACATAGCTTTGACCTTTTCTGCACAGTGGTGCACAGGTGGGATGACTTTCACACCTCCACAAACGAATTCCCTCCTCAACCTCCTGAATCCCTATTCCTCCGTCTCCCGGTCGACATTCCCTTTCCCTAATCCTGACCCAGACAGCCCATCAACGATGCTACTTCGCGAGCTGCAGGGGAATGAAGGCGAAGCCGAGGATGGGTCAGACGTCCAAGAGCGGGAAACGACGAGTCCGACGCCGACTCCGACCTCTCGAAGAGTACATCACCAACATCAATCGCCTAGTACCTCGTCGGAGGACGAAGAAGGCGGACCACCTCGGTCAATAATCTTCGAAGGTGAGAAGACGCCTAAAAGTCCTCGATCACCTCTTCCAGCTACTCCAGTTCCGATGAGCCCTGGACCTTTCCGACAAGCAGGACCCGCCTCATCCTCGGCATCCGGTAGTACGAGCCCTGGACCTTCGACAATCTCGGTATACGCTTCGGGGATGGATACGACCTCGAGAGAACCTTCTACTTCGCCTGAACAGCACGTTTCTCCAAGAACAGTCCCGACATTCAGAGAACCTCCTCGTCCGGCATTACCGAAGCGCAAGTCATCCGGTTCGAGAAAGTCACCACGTCTCACAAATGGGCAGGATCACCTTGATCCGAGTATACCTTCGCCGGGAGATAGGAAAGGCAAAGGGAAAGCGAGAGATAAGGGAGGGAGGAAATATCACTCTGTCCCGAATGGCGTTCACGAGGAGGAAGATCAGGAGGAAGAGAGGCCGCTCGGGCGGTATGCGGGTCTGGGAGCGATTCAGGGAGGAGGGAAGGCGAAGATCGGATTGGATAGCTATGAAAGGGCGCTGTGGAGATGGGTGAATGTGGATGATCTGGATGGTTTCCTTCAAGAGGTCAGTCCGTCGTTCTCCTCAGCTTGGCGAGCTGTCTCAAGAGCGAGTTAGCTGACTCATCCTTCAGGTCTATGCGTATTATAAGGGCAAGGGGATATACTGTATAGCCCTGGCAAGGGTACTCGATCTCTTGTGCGTGCTCTTCCCGATTACATCGAAGCTGATCAGGTTTTAGGACCACCTTCTTCGTCATCGCTTTCTCGACCTTCCTCCTATCCTGTATCGACTACTCCAAACTCATGACCACCACATCCGGACCGAATTCGGTTGGACACTTGGACGAGGTCCTGATAGGGCAGTGTCTGACGAGGTGAGCGCTCGCTCAGACTCATCCGAATCTGATGGCGTGAGAGGGAGGTGCTCATCCGACGCAGGGGATCCTTCCCTCACCTGCTCTTCATCTTCTCCATCACCGGCATCTACATCGTCCAACTCATAACCTTCGCCCTCTCTCTTCCTAGACTCCTAGATATGTATCGCTTCTATACCTATCTCCTAGGCGTTCCCGATGTATGCGCCTTTCTCCGTCAGGAGTGACACCTAGCTGACGTCAATGGCTCAGGCAGATATCCAAACTTTACCTTGGCCGGAGATCGTTCGTCTCATCGGCGAGATCCGGAAACATAACCCAGTGACCTCGTTGTCGAATGGTCAGGCAGGTGCTTTAGCGAACATGCTTGGTGGTGAGGACGTCAATAAGGCGAATGTCAAGAAGCTCGACGCGCACGATGTCGCAAAGTACGATTGAAAGCCTTCTTCCGACGCTATAATTACTGACGAACAACGCAGTCGGATATTGCGTCAAGAGAACTACCTGATCGCACTGTTCAACAAGGAGCTTCTCGATCTCAGGGTCCGACTGCCTGCACCTCGTCCCCTTCTACAGCTAGTACCTCCTTCATTGCTTGCCCCACCTTCACAAGCCGCTCTACCTACAAATTCGGTAGGTCCCGAACTGCGTTACATCAGCTTCGGTGCGAACACCTTGACCAAGGCGCTCGAGTGGAACCTTCGATTCTGTCTTATGGGATATTTGTTCGACCGACGGGGACAGGTGAGGAAGGAGTTTGTACGTGAAAGACGGCGGACAGATCTGGTCGAAGGGTATATTTCTACCCATACCGCAGCTGTCAAAGCTATAGTTCGGAAGGGATTTGCTAACACCATATGCTAGGTTGAAGCGACGATTCATCTTTATGGGCTTCCTCAATGCGATCTTCGCGCCGTTCATCATCATCTACTTACTCATGTACTCCTTCTTCCGCTACTTCGAGGTGGGCACCTACGTCCCCTTAGTCCGTAAATTGAGCTGACGGCGTTCAAGGAGTATCATAAGAACCCCTCGTCCATTGGCGGTAGGCAATACACACCCTATGCGCAATGGAAGTTCCGCGAGTTCAACGAGCTTCCTCACCTATTCGAGCGGAGGCTAGACCGTAGCTACCCCATTGCGAAGGAGTATATCGACCAATTTCCGAGGGAAAGGACAGCGCTGGTCATGCGGTGAGCAGATCTTTCCGGTTCACCTTTTAGGAGTTGAAGAGGGAGAGGGTCAGCTCATCCATCACAGCTTTGTGGCGTTCATAGCTGGATCGTTCGCTGCGGTCCTTCTTGTCGCGTCGCTCATCGATCCAGACCTCGTCCTGCATTTCGAGATCACCCCACATCGGACCGTCCTTTTCTACCTCGGTCTATTCGGATCAGTCCTCGCCATCGCTCGAGGTATGGTACCGGAAGAGAATATGGTCTTTGATCCCGAAGCATCGCTACGAGACGTGGTCAAATGGACTCATTATTTTCCCGGCGAGTGGAAGGGGAAGCTGCACTCGCAAATGGCGAGTCTCTCTTCCATCTCGATCAAAATCTCGGCTGAGCGACTTCCTAGGTTCATGCAGAGTTTGGTACGCTGTTCGCGCTGAAGATCAACATCTTCTTAACCGAACTCCTCTCCGTCCTCCTCACTCCATTCATCCTATTCTTCTCGCTCCCTCCCTGTGCCGGAGCGATCATCGACTTCTTTCGCGAATTCACTGTGCACGTGGATGGAGTAGGCTACGTCTGTTCCTTCGCTGTTTTCGACTTCCGTCGGCATGGTAGCGTCAAGACGAAGACCAAGTCTACCGAGGCTACGGGACATTTCCGAATGAACGAAGACAAGATGGAGAAGAGCTTCTTGCATTTTAAAGCGACTCATCCGGATTGGCGTCCTGATCCTGCGTCTTCGGTCTTCCTTGATCGTTTGAGGGATCAGGTATACGCTGGTGGAGGAGGACGAGGGTTTGGACTAGAGGATTCAAGGTTCAAAGAGAGGACGAAGAACGCTCATGGAGGAGGAGGCGGACGGGGATTCGGGTTGGAAGATTCGAGGTTGAAAGAGAGGAGTAGGAGTTATGATCGAGCTTGGGCGAAGTCCAGCAATCTCTTACGTGGAAAGCTGGCGGAGGTAGGGGAAGTGGAGGAAAGGGATGAGGAGGACGAGGACGAGGAGGAAGTGGATAGGGAGGATGAGGCAGGGGGAGTGGAAGGATGGAACAGGAAGGTGGATGAGAGGGAGGATGGGCATGAAGGGGATGAGGGGTTTTTGACGGATTTGGGAATGGTTGGGTTGTTACAGCAGGTTTTGACGCGGTGATGACAGCTGTGAGCACGAAGAAGGCTTCACACTGCTCGGTGCGTGATATGGGGTGGTTGTGGCCCAAGACAGCTTTGCAGTGCGCTTGGCAGTAGCGGGCGACCTGCTAATGATGGTGTAACAACCGAGCGACTTACGGGCCCATGGAGCCGGCAATACACGGGTGGTTGGCACAGTTCGCCACCGCAGCTGCGTCCCACGACTTGTGAAGATCGTTGCATAGGGTTGTAGATGATCGTAACGGTTCATCATGCTATGAAAGGAGCGGTCATGTACGTCATAAAAGCCTGTACAGGTGTTAGGAAAAGTCAGGAGTAGGAAAGGTGTGGAGAGGGAAAGAGGGAGTGGGAAGAGGGGGAGGGTGAGGGAAGGGGAGGGGAGGGGATATGAAAGCGGGGAGCAGGAGGATGGAGCGGGAAAGAGGAGCCGGTACCATCGAAGCACGAACCGATTCTAGTCCATCCACATTCCCCTTCTCCTCTCCCATTCTAGCGAGTGCACCTACCTCGACTTCAGACGCACTGGAAGGCTTGATAATCTTGCTCCCACTCGGCGTGATGATCGCCAAATCCTCATCCGACGAAAATCGACGAGACAGATCTAACGGAGTCGGAATGGCTCATCTCGTAAAAGGCCTCCTGCTAAAATTAGCCTCGCTCTTCTTGACAGAGCTGGAATTGCACCTCACATGTTGAGAGAGTCTTTCCGTCTGTAGTCGGTTGGTGAGCTGACGGATCCTGTCGAGGAGATCGGCGTGGCGAGTTTCGTAGATCTGGAAATCGCGTTGCTGGGTTCTAAAGTGGCGGTTCAAGCGCTTTCTCCGGGTCTGGTGAGATGTTAGCTGTCTCCTGGATAACAGGAGACCACAAGAGTGTTGAAGGAGGTTATCGAACGTCAAAGGGGAAGGAGAGAGGGATGGAAAGGAGACGGGAGAGGGGGGTCAACGCGTGCTGAGTTGATGCTGTATTGATGCTACGCCGCAGCTGGGACGGAAGGACAGGGCAGAGGTATAGTCCTCTTTTGTCTTCGGCGGTCTCTTTGTTCCTGATCGCGGATGAACATAGTCTCCTCCCGTGTCATGAAACGTATGTGTAGCCAGAGAGGAGAGCTCGACGAAAGTCTGCACAGGGGTAAGGACGAGGTGTAGGTTAAGATGGTGAGATTCAAGAGCATTCGAAGTGTTGACATTTGCCAGTGCATCGTGAGTGATCTTTATGATTGCTAGCTTCGGGAGGGATCGCTCAATCGGACGAGGGACAAACAATGCATTCCATCATGATAGCTTGAGGAGGTGAGACTTGGATGAAACGCGCCCTGAAGTGCTTGCTACTTGTCGGGATATCGAATTCATCTCGGTCAAAGCTCTATTCGACTTACTGTACTCTTGAAACAATTAATGTGAAGGGAGGAGGAGCGAGAGACTGGGAGACCTGACTCTCACGTCTCGACTCAACGGTAAAACTCGATCACTTGACAGCAGGTGGTCCGTGCCCATTGAAGGCGGTCAAATACCTTCGTATTTTGGCGTTTTCATTTCGGAGACAATTGGTTTGTACAGCCCTTTGTTTTAGCTCCGCGTTCACCACAATATGCTCGAGATGCATGCGGAGACCTACCAGATTTCATGCGCTGCTCTAGCCCCATTCAGGTGACGCTAGGAGCGCCCACCACTGAGTTAACGTAAAAAGAGCCATGAAATGGCTTTGAAGTGGAACTCTTGGCGGTTATCAGCTATTCGAGCGATACTGCTGTGAAGTGACTGGAGCTAAGTGGGCCCGACAGCTGACACCGAGTGTCAGAGGACCGAGTTGGGAGTGATCACGCTCTTTTGGAGGGAAAAAAAGGAGACACCCTCTGGCCGCATCCAGAAAGAATTCCGTCTAGGATTACAATCTTTTGGAAGCGTCACTGAATTGTTTGCTTTCTCCGCTCGTTCGATAATATGCAGTTGGTCTTTCACCCAACTCCTTCTTGAAGGTCAAAACAGTCAAACCAGTACGTTTCAAGTCCGTGCGTAATCTAGAGCCACCTAGCGATTACGTCATGACCCCCGCCGCCGAGATGATCAACGCGACAGTAGAAATGTGGTGGCCAAAATGACGTAGGAGAAGGATTCGCCGCCGAAATGATCAAACGCGACGGTAGAAGGTGGCGGCCAAACTGACGTAGTAGAAAGGACGGCTGCTTCAAAGTTCTAAAAGATCATTTCGAAGACATTTGCTGTCACGATAAGACAGCGGTCAGAACGCTTGCCATCCGCACAATCCGACGACCATTTTCTTTTGCCACTTACACATCTTACTCAACTTTTCTACGCATGTCGTCCATAGAATCATTATGAGCACTCAAGGTCTTCTCCTGACATTCACTTCCAATCCCAACCTACGTACTTGGCCCAGGTCAGAGAGCCATGAACGTCTCACTTGGGATGAATGGTTTCTCCCGGCTTCAGAGACCACCAAATACCTCCGGACTGCCTATGATCAAACAAGGGTAAAACTTTCCGCCTGAACTTCAAGGGAGATCGGCCACGAGCTTGGACCTCTAGGTCCCCAAGGACCATGTGAGGGCGATCATGGACGGTAGATTGGATTGGTGGACGAGAAAGAGTCCTACCTCCTACGGATGGCACCCATCGATTCGGAGCGATGAACATTTCCCAAGCAAGAAGATGATGGCCAAATTGACGGTGTCAGCCCGGAGATCGACGTCATCAAAGAAAGGCAATCTCTATCTCTACGAACATGAGATAGACCAGATCACAGGAATGATTGGTAAGTCGATGACGAAAGGTTCACATGCTGTCTGTCGACTAACCGGGGCGAATTGGTAGAGTACGTTCTGAAGTGAGAGCAACTCTTGTATTTGGGGGACCACAGCAACGATCGAGGGAACTGGCTGGAGAACTTTGGAGCTTGTAAGAGGTTGAGTTTGGACATGTAGACGATGCATCTGATACCAAGAGACAACTGGTCTCGCTCAATCCGAATGAGTGTTTATACCTCCTACCATTTCCTGGTGAAGTACCTGCGGGAGGCGACAGAGTGCATTGTTAGCGCATGGAGCTCTAACACCTCCACACATCCCGCCGACTGCGACCGTTCGGCGGAGGAATCACATGGTCCCTGTTCATGAAAGCAGTTCTCTGCCTGCTCCTCAGTGATGAACGACTTGACAAGACCTAGATTTGACCGGTCAAGTTGTGACGCTGCTTGTGGACGCAAGTAACAAGCCAACAATCGATATCGCTAAGGTATGACGCGTACTGCCCATCGTAGATTTCCCATCGTAGATTCCAGTCAAGCCGGTACCTTTCCTTGACACTCCGTATCCCTTGTTGAATATGGGATCATTATTCTTGCAAAGCTCGTCACCGCTAAATCCTGGACTTGGTCCACATGATAATACGGCGAAGTTGCAGATCTGAGGTTGACCTGGTCGAGGTGGGAGTCGGCCTTCTGCCAACAACCCGCTTGGAAAAAATGCTGATGTCGCGCACAGCAATCATCCATTACAAACTTCTTCAGGTCTCCCGAGAAGGTCAATGCGGACATGCCGGCTGTTTTAGAAAAGTCATCTACTAGATCAAGGAAGCAGTGGATTGCATCATCCGTGAAGCATATCTGTCCAACAATGGCGTTCTTTCGTTCAAAGTAGGGCTGTAGTTGAATCAGCGGTGTCGCGAAGAAGCCCGTGCGACGTACCGCTTGCTTTGGTACAATTGCTAGAGACGTTCGCATTGCTTGCGTCGCGTCGTCCGGTATCTCGGGCGAGATGTCGAGGCGATCGAGGAGAACCCGGCAGTCAACATCCATAGGACTTTCAAGGTATGTCGCTGCTTGTTAAAGCAATGTCGAGGTGAGACGTTGATGGGCATGATTTAATCGGTAGGACATGAAGAGTCGACGAGCTACCCCAGAGACCGGCAGTCCGTCCTGGGATCCCTGCATGGAATGCTTCCATAAGGTTTCGAAGGCTTTGGCGGAGTTGCTGAGAAATCGTAACCATAGGATACTCGGAGGAAAAGCTTGCAAATCTCCCAACGGGATATCTATTCCATCAACGATAAGCCCTGAACGGTGACCCACCTCTTGGCGGTGACTCGAAGTATCAATCCATGAGAGCAACAAGGAAGATGGCAGCATTAGGGAGCAGCGACTGGAAGCGTGGTTGAGGGTAATAAGTGACGACAGCGGTATGTCGAGGAGCATTGATGTGAAAGCCCTCGCAAGAGGTCGCGGGCAAGGTGTACCTCCGAATAGTCGGGGCATGCTTTGCTGAGACATATTGAAAAGGAGCCCTCAAGTTTGACGTAGGGTAACGATGGAGTGAGGGCTTTCAATGAGCGCCCAGCTAACCGGTGGCGGGATGCCCGGGATAAAAACAGAAACAATGCTTCAATTATACCTTAAATATGATAGTCCTAGGTTTCAGATGGTCAGGCCCTTTGCTACTCGATTCGGTCGAAAATGTCTGATCCCTCCTCATACACCTCACGACCGATGCAAGCAACAGTAGCCGACGAATCCGAAGAGCTCAAAGCGGAGCTCAATGTCACAATACTCGATGAGGATGTCGAGATGAAACCGTCCATCAATGAGGATGGCGATGGACCCGAGAATGGAGATGGTGTCGAAGCAGGAGAAGGGAGGGATTCACTCAAACCCGAAAGTGAGACGGAAGCGGAAGCGGAAGAAGAGCTACAAGATCCAAAAAGGTTACAAGATCCAAAAAGGTTACCCGACGACGCGTGCGAGACGTTATACATCCAGAACCTCAACGAGAAAGTCCGAATACCAGGTGAGCTTCATCACCATATCCTTATCTTCTCACGGTTTTTACGTCGTGCTGATGAGATTGGCCTTTAGTCCTTACTCAGACCCTTCAATCATTGTTCAAACCCTACCGCCCTCTCCTACCTATAACAGCACACCACAACGTCCGTATGCGAGGTCAGGCTTTCATCACTTTCCCAGACGTGGAGATTGCCAACAAAGCGAGGAAAGAGGTGAATGAGTTCCCTCTCTATGGGAAAGGGATGGTGAGTCTAGGAAACTTGCTAGGTCGGATGCTGAGTTTGCGTTTCAGCAAATAAGCTTCGCGAGGACGAGGTCTGATTTGATGGTCAAGAGGGTTGAGGGGGAGGAAGGGTTTGAGAGTTGGAAGAAGGCGAGGTTGGAGCGGAAGAGTCAGTCGGCGAAATCTTCGATGTCCTTAACCTTTTCTCCTCCTGGATGGATGGATGTGTCGAGCCAGCGGGGAAGGTGGGCGTATCTGGGATGGTACGCTGACGTCGCATAGAAAAGACACGGCGGGATAATCCGGTCCGACGAAAAGCGGCAGCGAAGCTCAAAGCGGGTGAGTCGTTTCAGAAAGCAGACATGGAGCCAGTGCTGATACTCGTCAAGACGAGTCAGCGGTACCAGCAGCGAAGAGGCAAAGACTCCAGATGCCCGACGAATACCTCCCTCCCAACTCTGTGCTCTTTATCCAAAATCTTCCAGAGGGGACTACGAGTGACGACTTGCGCGAGGTGTTCGAGCTGTATGTGTTATCTCTCCACTCCCATTTATCTCTCCACTCCCAAACCATATCTCGATACACATCGCTTCCTCGTACCCCAACATTGTGTCAAAGGAGAGAAACCGCTGACATCCGCTTCTTACTCGCAGACACGCTGGACTACTCGAGATCCGAACCATCCCCGCAAAGAAGGATATCGCCTTCGTGGAGTTCTCAGACGAAGGTACTGCCACTATCGCGAAAGAGGCATTGCATAACTTCAAGATTGATGGGGAAACGAAGATGAAGGTGCGCATTCGTGGCGAGCTTCGGCTACAGAGCTGACCGGGATCGTCAGGTCACGTATGCGAGAAAGTGATGTTTTGCAGATCGCGTCATACCCGTCAGCCAGGAGCTGGGGTAAGAATTCAAGTGTAAACAATGTAGATGCATCTGGTACCATGCCTCGTGTGATTGCCATGACATGTCCGCCATCCTTATCTCCTCGTCGTCTCGTCTCGTCTCGCTATGCATTAGATGGAGGTAATCGTACAGTTGAGGTATCTAGCGATACGTGATGATGGGTTTCTCCATTGCGTTACTTTTGGCGAGGAAGTTCATAGTCTTCCCGCGCGAAAGACCGCTTGCGTTGCGATCCGCCGAGCCTAGTTGTCGGGTGTCAGCTCTGTCAATGGTACAGCACGGATCAGCTCACTTGGTCAAGCGAGATCGCATCCCGGCTGAAACCACTTCCACCATCCTCCTCATCGTCATCCTCCTCATCGCCTCCTCCCCTGAAACCTCCTCGCATACCACCATTTATCGCCGGCGTCTTCCCTGCTGCACCGAACATCCCACCTCCGGGTCCGGTAGCTAGTAAAGGTGCTCCGAAAACGCTGAGCGGTTTCGAATCCTTACTTCCCGGAGCGGCCGCACCAAACGGCTTGAAATCGCTCAATACTCTCCGAGATGAGCCAGCCGCGTCCGGTGATCTGCCAGATCGTGCTGGAATATTTTCGATAGGCGGTGTACTAGGTGAGGCAGGTGTTGGAGGTATACCATGTGCTGATGCTCGTCGTGGAGGTAGTCGACCTCCGGGAACGTATTTGAACCCGGCATCCGCATTGTTCTTCCTGAACTTGTCGGTCAACCGTTTACCAGGTACCTGCCCCATGTGTAAGTCGCTTTCGTTGATGTGAACAAAGACATACATGGAGGATACTGGGGACGGCATCCGCGATGAATTGTGAGTTCATCCACGTCGACACATTCTTTTTTGCATTCTCGTGCTCGAGGTACACCTCAGGTAGATGGACCTGTTTTGTCTGCTCGTTTCGCAGAAGGAGGCGTTCATGTAGTTCTCTACCGAAAGGTAAGCGGTCGACACGCGGGCTGGGAGGGTCAACTCACTGAGCCACCTCTTCAACGCTTTCCATCGATTCGCCTTTCTGTTTTATGCGCTGAGCGACTTCCATCCCAATTTCTGGAACCCTTGATCAGCCTCTAAGGCGCCGAGTTCCGAAGCATCCTGGTGCTCACCCGCTATCAAGCGCTCCATATCCATGTTCTCTAGTACGCTCCCAACTATCGTCATAGCCAGAAGATCCGCGGTAGTGAGAGGTAGCATCACGCCGGATGTCATGTTGCAAATGGCTTGGAAGAAGTCGACAGCATGCTGCATACCCCATTAGCACCAGTCCCGCCGTACAAAGCAGTACGGACGCTGTATCCCGATAAAGTCTCCTCGCAGGCCACCATGAACTGCTATGCATCAGTGGCTAGCCCAAGGACCGCATTTGAAACAACGTACGAAGGTTATTCCATGTTGTGCCATAGCCCTCGCGATGACTAGCGGATCGTGTCCTGTATATCATCAGTTTCCGCCCCGCCTCATGCGAGAAGACGTACCATCTGGATCACCCCTTTTGATCTCTACGAAACCATCCTCAGTGACTGTTGCGGTATTGAGAGCAACAGCACGTACGATCTCCTCCTTCGCCGATCCCTGCGGATCGCATAGTGTCAGCTGCTATTTCCTAGATACCCGATATGCGAAAAGCATATGGGTAGCCAGATGACAGGTGACTGACCGTGAGGCGGAGCATCTGCGACTAGCACAACCATCTTCGCAGCCTCTCTCCTCCATTCCAGCTCAGTCAAAGCTGCCGCCATACCAGCCGTCACAGCTTCAGGTCCATCACCTCCTCCCGCCGCTGTATGATCAGTGAATCAGTAGCCAGACGCCAGCAAGAGGAAGCTAACCTGTTAGACCGCGAAGATATTGTTGTACCGATTGGATATCGGAAGAGAAAGGGTAAAACTTGTAGACGTAGGTGTTATCTTGAGGTGGATAATCTCGGTAATTCACCACCTGTCATAACCCATCAGCTAAGGTCTTCTGAAGATCTCACCCCTGGGAAAAGGCTTGGAGGAGGTCATGATCGTGTTAGCTGACTTACCGCTACTCTGACATCTTCTGATCCACCTAATCCCTCTTCGCCCCGGATCATCTCGCATATCCCGGAAATGTGATCTCGGACAGAGTTGATGTATTTCTGCATCGAGCCGGTACAGTCAAGGATGAAGACGAGGTCACTATACTTTATTTAGCCTGATCGCATTGGTTCATTAAATACCATGTCTTGTCTGATGTGAGTTCAAGGTGAAGCAAGACCTACATGCATTTCCCCATCGACCCACCTCCTTCGACGAACCGGATATCGTACTCGGTCACTGGGGTCGGAGGAGGGCGAGAGAGAGGAGGTGTCCGAGGTCGGTATGAGGAGTAGTACGAGGAGTAAGTGGAAGACGAGTCATCATCATACATATCATCGTCCATTCTGACGGCACTTGTAGCTCTGGGAGCTGTAGCAAACGGATACGAATGACAGAATCGAACGAGTGGGATGCAGATCAATGTTATGGGGTGCAAGATAGACGGTATTGAATGGTATGGAATCGCTTAAAGCGATTTAGGGGATCAAAGAAGGGTTGACGTTGGATGATCGGAAGATGAAACGTCCAGTGTTCTGCGCGCGTCACCATTCCCCAATCCGTCACGTGCTGATCGTGAAAACTCGTAAACGACAATATCTACTGTACTCGAGTACTTGAGCCAGATCAACAGGAAAAGAAATACTGCATGAATGAAGGTGCTCAAATGGTAAGATCTGTCTCGTTTTTGAGCTCTGTTGTCATCAGAAACAACGATTCACGATCCTCGGCTTCTGGCCCCACATAGTAAGATGTCATCAATCCATGTTTCATGCCTTGAAGTTGACAACAAAGATCAACAAGCCCAGCAATGAGCTCTCTAGAGAAACAACATCTTGACAGACTCACAACCCATCTCAAAAGATGACTTGGGAATCTCATGCCTTCCAGCAGACCTCTCTGGGAGTGCGTGTCACGATTGTAAATCGTTGGTACAGTTACCTCACATTGGGGCGCCTATATAACCGGGATAGGGGAGCATCAGTAAAGCTCCTCGTCATTGCTACCTTTTGCTTGAAGGGTTAGGCTGGCTACAAGACCTAAGGATTACCTAAATTGGCCGGTTACCATATACAGTATGACTCGGAGCTTCGGGTCTAGAGTTCGAACCCCGCCAGCGCCGATTTACTTTTCGGTGCAGAGGTTCAGCTAGGCTTGGAAAAGGCGTTGGGAGCCTTTTCGGTGCAGATAGGCGTGAGCGCTGAGGGACCAGCGCTTTGTGGGAAGAACCAGACTGTCACGATCGTAAATCGGAAGTCCGGTAACTCACATTGCGGCGCCTTATATAACCGGGATTGGCATCAAAGCTCTTCGTCATTGCTACCTTTTGCTTGAAGGGTTAGGCGGGGCTACAAAGACCTAAGGATTACCTAAATTGGCCGATTACCATTTAGTAGTACAGTGCGCCATTCATGCCAATGCATTCTGCTTTCTGTCAAGCTGTCACGATCCCATGTCTCCGTCAATTGCCCAATCCAAAACCTTGGACGGGATGCTCGACGAGGTCGACGACTTGAGTCGACGAGATTCGACAAGGTAGCCAAGGACGTGAATCTAGCAAGGACTGAACGTAGCCGCTAGAAATCGTCTTGAACATGGTAAGCAGTGGGGCTGTCACGATCGTGAATCGAAGCTCGGATAGCATCGCCGAATATCGCCGACAACGCGCAACCAGTGCTTCACTTCAGCCTTGTACTCTGAACGTTCGAATGTTCTCTGTTCGCCGAAACAAGGCCACGTCTCGCTCCATTGCACTCAACACGCTTCCCCTCGTCTACGACAAAACACCATTGACCTCGAAACAAGACGCCAACATGTCGCCGACTATAAGCAACCAATGCATCACTTCGTCCTTGTATTCTGAAACGAGGCTCGACCTTGTTCGTTGTTCGCCGAAACGAGGTTACCTTTCGCCTCTTTGCCTCCGACGCGATCCATTGTACTCGAACACCCTTCCCCCTTGCCTACGACGAAACACCATTGATCTCAAAACAAGACAAGCCGAAGCTAGGCCAGGAGAAGGCATAAGAGAGATGAGTGGAGAGACGGAGAGAACCAGTGATTCGAGATTGAAAGTCAACAATAGTCATATAGTTACCTAGCTTTGCCGTACTTGATCTACCCCCTGCACTGTTTAGCCTACGCTACTCGACCGGCACTTAACTCGGCTACACCCCCGCGTGTCCTCGAGTTATTCAAGCTAAGTTCGACAACGGTAGCCTAACTTCGCCGAAGCCAAGTCAATGTCACGGTGCTACGTCGACCAGCAGTATGGCCCGGCGCTCAGCTCCTCGAATTGGCGACGGTCGACTTGGCTTCTGCGAAGTTAGGCTACCGATGTCGAACTTAGCTTGAATAACTCGAGGACACGCGGGGGTGTAGCCGAGTTAAGTGCCGGTCGAGTAGCGTAGGCTAAACAGTGCAGAGGGTAGATCAAGTACGGCAAAGCTAGGTAACTATATGACTATTGTTGACTTTCAATCTCGAATCACTGGTTCTCTCCGTCTCTCGACTCATCTCTCTTATACCTTTTTGTCCTGGCCTATCTTCGGCTTGTCTTGTTTCGAGATCAATGGTGTTTCGATGTAGGCAAGGGCAAGCGTGTTGAATACAACGGAGCGAGACGTGGCCTCGTTTTGGCGAACAAAGAACATGGTCGAACCGTGTTGAGTACAATGGAGCGAGACGTGGCCTTGTTTTGGCGAACAAAGAACATGGTCGAACCGTGTTGAGTCCAATGGAGCGAGACGTGGCCTTGTTTCGGCGAACAAAGAACATGGTCGAACCTTGTTTTGGAGTACAAGGCCGGGGTTAAGCACTAGTTGCTCGTTGTCGGCGTTATTCGGCGATGCTGTCCGAGCTTCGAATCACGATCGTGACAGTCAACCATCGCCAATTCCAGGAGCTGAGCGTCGGGCCATAATGCTGGTCGACGTAGCACCGTGACACAATGGTTGCGAGAAGTTGGGAAAAACAGTTGAGTTGCTGAAGTGGACGTTAATCCACCTTTCAGTTCGACACATAAGCTTTTAACTTGTTACGGAGGTCCTGCGTGGTATAATGTAGGAGAAAAAGAGACTACATATTTGGTATCGTCTGCCTGAGACTTATCCAGTCATATCATGCTATCAAGCTTGCGCTCCACGTCGCCATCTTTCCTGGCCCCTCAACTCGTCTCCACTCTACCACCAGAGGAACTAACTACCTCTCGAGCCTTCAACCCCCAATCTCCATCATCCGGATCAAAAGCCCGTTCAGCACCTTCTGATAGTCACTCTCCGACCCAATGATATGCTCAATCATCTCCTCCTCCATCTCGTTCATCTCGCCTTCCCTTTCAGACCGCAAGTATTCGTCCTAGGTAGACAAGCAGACCTCGGCTTCACTTTCCTGATCTTCAACACCATGCGCCTCCTACAACTCCTCGAGAAGCTCGTCCTCCACCGTTCCATACGCCAAGGCGAAAAAGGAGACCAACACGTCCTTGAGGATGTATTGTGGCTTGTCTTCGTCGCACATATAAGATCCCTCGCAACCGACCTCGAAGCAAGATCGATCGAAAAGGGTCAGTTCAGGCGGACCAAAGACGATCTTGGTTTTGGCTTCGTCGGGGAAGGATTTCATGATATCGCAGGCGAGGACAGTATGCGCAGCTTCCTCGGAGAATGGGTCGAGTGACGACATGAAGTATGTCACTGTCTCGAGGTGCGGAGGATCCCAGTCGCCCTGTCTTGGGAGGAAAAGACCTTGACCATCGACATTTCGGTATGTGATCTTGCGGGGATTGAGGGTTCGAACGAAAGGGCAAGGGTCGTGATGATCGCAGAGATACGGCATGGACCTCGATCGCCAGGCGGATTGGACGATGGCGAAGGTTTTTGAGAGAAGGGAAGATCGTCGCGTTGGCAGTGAACCAGCTGCACTGGTCGGCTTTGTGAATGGAGATGGAAAGGGTCTTGACGTGAGCCAGGAGGAGGCGTTTGGGTTCCGAGAACGCAGTGGGAGAGGATGTGAGTGATGGCTTTGGTCGCTTTGGCCTTCTTCCCCTTCCCCTTCCCTTTCCTCTTCTTTCCCGCTTTCTTCCCTTGGCTGGCAGCTACATCCGTCACCGGAGCGCCAAGCAGGATCTTATCGAAGCTGATCACATCCAGGTCTATGCAGTGGTAGAGTAGTGGTCCTGCGAGGTCGAAGAGCTGATGCGAGACGCCGAGGCAGGCAGCGGTTGTTGAAGGGGTACAGTGGTGCAGGATGGATGGACTGGAGGATGTGCGGGTAGTTTGAAAGGGTATGGGAAGGGTCCTGCTCCAGTTCATCAGCCTACGTCTACGGGAGAGCTCCATCCTATAAAAATTTACGAGCATGATCCGGAAATGTTCTAAGCACTTGAGATCTGTAGGCTGTGAGGGCTGAAAACAGTGAGGAAGATTCAATTCATTTGAGGAATCAATAGCGGGGACTGAGAATAAACAGGAAGGTTGAGTGATGCGAGCTACGCCATTAAGGGGAAAGCTGACTGGATCAGCGGATCAAACCGGGAGCTCGGACCTGCTGATGACTGGATCATTAGGGTCAGTTGCATATGTCATGTTGACCCCGTCAAATCGATTTGCTTCTCGGAGAAGCTAGTTGCCTCAAGAAGTGAGATGTCATTTAAAAAAGTGAATCTGACTCCTCAACCAAAGCATATGTCCAAAACGAGGGGAGTTGGCATCGGGAAGCTGGCAGGATATTTTGGCGCGAGCCTACTTCCGGTCGGGCCCAGGCCTTGACCAAATCAGGTAGTCAATCTTACCTATCAATAACGACTTCCCCCAGCAAATAGTTCGATTGACAAAGCGTAAAAGACGAGTTCTGCACTCATATTCCATCGTAGTGATAACCTTACAATGCATAGCATGCACGCGAGAAACCCAGTGACGTTGAATCAACTGAAGGCGCGTATCTTGAAGAAGGGAAAGAAGTTCGAATTTACGCGGGATCCCGTTGAATCCTATTTTCGTTAGATGCATAACGAGACATAAGTTTACTGGATTTGGTTTTATTTTATACACCTGGATACTCTTGCACCGCTGCATCTCTGCACCTCAGTCGTCCTACTTTGGCGATGGTGGTATAACTGGTCCCCTTCCCACCTGATCGCTGGCGGACGATATCACTTGATTCCTTCCGCGAGGCCTTTCGGGTAAACATCCAGTCTCTCGCCAAAACCAACTCGGCCTCATCGTTTTGCCTGGCTCGTGGGCGGCTGAAGATGGAACCTGAGGCAAAAGGAAGCCCAGATTCGGGAGCTGGGGCGGTCAGCCCTGGCCGACAGGCGGGCGAGCAGGGAGCACCGGTGCGAAGGCCGGATACAGCTGAGGAATGGGACAACTTCATCACCCGGTATGTCCAATGTATCCTTTACAGTGACTATTGGGACAGAGGAGGGTACTGATCAGCGGAAACAGCTATTCCCTTGGCGAGTTCTACACTTCCAATTTCTCAAGCATCACGTCTCCCTCTGGGGCACCTGGTATTGAACAGCTATCCTCCACTTTCGCCTCCTCTTCCTTGCACGACGCCAGCAATCTAGGTTCTTCCGTCTCCACAAAGGCTTCACCGTCCCGAACGATCACCCCATCTGTCTCTCCTTCACCTCCCACCAATGAGCAACAATCTCAACCCGCTCCTGCGGGACCTCTTCCTCGTCCCTCTTCTGGTTTCAAATCCTCCTCAGGACAGGACCCATCCGAGATCGAACTCTCCGACTCCCATCCCAACGTCTCCACCTCTGGCCCAGCCAACCAGGACCCCGACATCCCCAATATCGCCGGTTCTCAACTTCCCCCTCCTCAACCCGTATCACAACACCGTCGACGAATGGCGAAAAAGGCTTTAGAGAATGATGGACAGGCAGTGACGAGCGATAACGTGCGGCGATTGGATCGGGCTCAGCAGCGAAACGGTTCAGCGGAGAGGGAGAAGAAGAATAGTGCAGGCAGTGGAGGACGACGGCGGAACACTTCAAGAGCGGCGCTGGCATCGGTCGGTCATACGGCTTCGCTAAGCTCATCTTCTGAGGAGGGCAAGCCAAGGGTGTCCTCGCGACAACGGCGTCCGACGTCAGGAGGATCGAGAGGCAGCGTCCGTTCCCGTCTGTCTAAAGTGGGATCCGTCAATCTCATTCACGGATCGATCGATGCGGCTCTACTGGAATCCAACACCAATTCTTCCACCTCCGTCTCTCAATTTGAATTCGACTATGATCATGCCGCCGAGCGGACGCGTGTCCGGGAGTTCTTCGACGCGCATGGCTATATGCCGGCGCCTCTGCAATCTCCAGGTTCTATCCGGCGCCGTTTGCGAGTCATCAGGCGATTGGGCTTGGAGAACCCGGAGTCATATCACCGGAAAACACTGGATCGCTTCACCCGCCTGGCTATCAATATATTCAAGACCAAGATGGCCATCGTTTCAATCGTAGGGAAAGATCGACAGACCTTCGTCAGCGAGATTGGTCTAAACAAGGACTGGACCGATCTCGACGTCGCCTTCTGCTCACATACGATCATGGGAAGTGGCGAGCAGTGCATGATCGTTCCGGATGCGAATCGAGATTGGCGGTTCAAGAAGAACCCTTTTGTCGGTGAAGGAAGCGGGCCTATCCAGTTCTACGCTGGTGTCCCGCTTGTCGTCGGGAGTGGACACAATACCGCGATCATTGGATCGTTATGCGTGATTGACGATAAGCCGAGGGAGTTCAGCAAGGACAACCAATCGCTGCTGCGGGATTTGGCGGAGAGCGCAGTCAGGGAGGTGAGTGCATGAGTAGGGGTTCTCGCTGACTCTCAGCTGGAACTCCTCTATAGTCAGCAATCGATCATTGATAGCGCCAAGCTGCACCAAAGTGAGTCTACGGTCTATGGATTGCGCTGACGATGCCTAGTCTCCGTCGACTTCTTGCGGCGATCTCTGAAGAACCGACCAACAGAGAGAGCAGGATCAGGTACGGACAGAAGTATCACGACTTCCTCAGCGTGTTCGGGCAGTGATAGCAGGAAGCGGAAAGAAGGGGCGGATACACATGTCTCGGAGGAGGATGTGGACATATATGACGAGGCATGCCGGGAGATTCGACTGGCTCTGGACGCATACGCTGTTGCGGTCGTCGATCTATCTCAGTTTCACATGTTCTACCCGGCCTATCAATCCTCTTCTACGGCCGCTACATCTACCCGTGGCGGTTCCGCTTCAAACTCGCAGTCGATGCAAACCGGCTCAAGCGTCAAAAGCCGAGGTCCGGCTTCGACCTCCGATTCCGCGATCGCAGATGAGGCCGATGCATACTCCAAATCTACCAATGTCAAGCGAGCACGCAAGACATGGGCCATCACCGATCCCACTGCACCCAGTCGTACACCGCAGGTCTTGTTCATCCCCGGAGCACGGAAATCCGATCCCAAGCAATCAAAGTATTCCAAGGCGCCGGAAGGTATAGCGGGTCAACACGATGTGGGTCCAGACTGCTTCTTGCTGTTTTGTCATCTGGTTGATTTCTCCAAGCAGCTTGCCGTGTTGGGGTATAGCTGTGCGTACGATGGGTTCGCCTTCAATTTCACTTCGTCTCCTGCAGCGCGGAAGATCATCTCGGATTTCATCGCAAGCAATGTCAAAGTGAGAATGAGATTGTTGAAATGCCGAGCTAATGTGGACAGACACGTAGAGTATGGTATACCCGAGACGATAGCGAGGGGATTGCGCAAAGTATCACACATCTTATGCCACCCAGGACAGAGACGAGCATGGCGATGCCTGTTTTTGGCTTCGATGGACAGGTGGGTTCTGCATCGATGATCGGAGCTGACTGAAGGTTGCTTTCGCCATTGTTGCGTGTTGGACGGATCCGCTTTACTCCTATCCTTCTGGCGCGATGCAGTTTGTCGAGACGATTGCTGGGATTCTACTCGCTTCAGGTGAGCGGTATGGGTCTTAGCCTGTTGAAGGAAAACTAATGCACTTGTAGTCATGAAGGAACGCCTACATCAGGCTGAGCGGGCGCAGCTCAGCTTCGCAGCGGCTGCCAGTCACGAGCTCCGTACCCCATTGCATCAGATCAATGCCGCCGCAGCCCTGCTCCGTTCAAGCCTTCATCCCTACTTCTCCTCTCCACGCAACTCTCCATCGCTGGCTCCTCCCGCGTTTCAGCCTTCCGCTTCCCCGCAGTACAAGTATGGGGATTCGTTGCCTTCCGAGGACCAGTGCGAGGCTCTCGCACAGCTCGAGATTATCGAAGCCAACGGTGTCGCCCTTGGCAATACCCTAGAGAATATTATCGACTCGCTCGACATCGGGCGGCTATCCTCCCGGATGGACCAGAAGACCGCTGAGCTAACAGGAAAAGGCACGATCCAGCCCAGCCCTGCATGTCCACAACGTACGAAACATTTCGGTCGAGTCGTCGAGCAAGTCATCCTCGATGCGGTTTCACTCGAAAGTAAATCGAGACGAGTGGCGGGCGGTCCTCCGATGCAAGATGTGGAGGTGATCGTGGAGATTACACCAAGAAATCGGGGTCAATGGTTAATGACGGATGATTCGGGCCCGCTCATGAGGTAAACATTTTTTTGACTGGATCTCGCAAAGAAAGGAATGGAAACTGATATCATGTTGTAGGGCGCTCGGCAAGCTCGTCCATAATGCCTGCAAGTTCACTGAGAAAGGATACATACACGTCATCGTCCAGGATGTCTCGCGAGATGTGGTGATCCCAGCGGGATATGATAACTCGATCAAGATTTCTACGGTCTCTATCGACATTAAGGACTCGGGTTGTGGCAGTAAGTCATGGATCCTCCGGTCCCGAAACCAAGTCTGACCTGTATCTCAGTGACGCCGGAATTTTTGGAGAAGGAGGTTCTACAACCGTTTACCAAAGCCGACCCGTTCATGCCTGGCGCTGGTCTAGGTCTCGGTCTCGCGCAACGAATGATCGAGATCCTAGCGGGCAAATTCGCCATCGCTTCGACCTTGAACAAGGGGACGCTCGTGCATATAGAGATCCCGCTGCACCTGCTCAACGAGGATAACGAATCCGACCAGGATGAGCTTGAGGTTACGTCTGATGCCGGAGGATCAGAAGGAAGCGGGCTACCACCTCGGAGTCCGATTCGGCAGGACGGTATCTACCTCGCTGGCTTCGACTGCAAAGACCTCGGCATGAGACGAGTAGGCAAGTCACTCACACGAACACTCATGTTGCACTTTTGTCGCGTCGTCACCGAGATCCAGTATGCGAGTCTCATCGTCGCGCCAGACCGAGTGGATATGGTGCATCTCGCCGATGTTGCCAGTCGTGCTCGCCCTGGAGTTCACATCATCATCCTACGCAAAGACGGTGGAGGTCGATCAAGTCTACTTGATACATCGGATGATCCTACATCCCCCGTTCAAATAGCGGCCCGAGAACTTCTTCAGGCGATCCCCATGAGATACTTGAATCGGCCACTAGGTCCTTCCCTAATCAGGGAGATTGTGAAACCTGTCGAGGCCGAGCCGCAGCTGAAGGAGACGTTCATCTCCCCTGTCGCTGGAGGGTCAGATGCGCAACAGATAGCCGAAAGTCCCAAATCTGCTCGTCCCTCCTTCGGTCGAGGAAGCTCCATCGACACCTTGCGACCCTCACCGAGAGAACCGAGTTTCGATGCCGAACTCATACCTTCTCCCCCAACTTCACCGGACCAGCCCCCAGTGTCCGCTCCATTCCCGGATATGCCTGACGCTTTTATCGAGAGATCACATTTCATCGCGCCATTACGACCGGGACTGAACGAGCAGGCTACGGATCCGCTGCCGGTCATGACGGATCATTCTGTTGGGTGGTTGGACTCGTCGGGTTCAGGCGCTTCCGGTCCGCTAAAAGCGGGTAGGCCTTTGTTGAAGGAGGCGAAGAGTACGCCTGCTGTCCCGGAGACAAAGCCTGGTGGGCCACTGAGAGGTGAGTGGATGGCTCCGACACTACCTATTTCCGGTTACCCCTTCTCTTCGCCTTCCTACGTGTGCAGTCTGAGCTCTTTTGCTGATACGGATACGGACATAGTGCTCGTCGTGGAAGACAACGGAGTGAACCGGAAGATCTTGACGACCATGCTGAAGAGGACGGTATGTCGGCTAATCAGTTCAAGAGATGTCCGCTGATATTCGCTCAGGGTTGCCAATACGCCGAAGCCGTGGACGGTCAAGACGCAGTCAACAAATTCCTCTCCTTCTCACCGGGTCTCGTCCTACTCGATATCAACATGCCACATAAGGATGGGTTCACGGCAGCGGCCGAGATGAGACAGATCGAGACGTCTCACAAGAGGGTCGCCTCGACTATTATTGCTGTTACTGCTCTTTCTGGGGAGGCGCAGAAGCGGAGGGGTTTGCTTGAATGCGGGTGAGTCGATGTCTCCATCTAGCCCATTCTCGGGGTGTAACCAGCTTCCCTTCCGAGTGCTGCATCATACGATCAAACGATTGGACCGTGAGCTGATACATCACTCGCTATAGTATCACTCAGTGGAAGACAAAGCCTGTCAGTATCAAGGAGCTGAAGGCGGATGTGGAGAGAACGAAGGTGGCTGCGGTGTGAATGATGGGTACGGTGAGGGAGGGGTTTTCGGTGCAGCAGCGTGCCGTGCGAAGGAGTAGAGGGACCTTTTTCGGACTTTAAGTGTGGATTCGGATGGTGCATCGAAAATAAAAACACATACACGCTGTAACATCGTATCAGCATCTAGGCATGACAACAGCTGCGGGGAAACGCCCACAAGGGATATCGGGAGGAACCGGAAGTAGACCAGTAAGAGAGAAATTACGCCACCCGGGCGAGATCGTCCGAATTTTTTAGCCGCTTTCGCCTGGCCCGTCACAAGAGCGAACCGCCGGGAATATACCGCGCTGTGTCATTCCGCTTCCCCATATCGGCAACTCTCTCTGTCGTCAACTCTCTCTCAATCGTCGAAACAGTACTTTTATTTCCTTCCTTTTCAAGCGATAAGCCCTACACTCGGTATCTTTGAGTATCGGACGATATCTTTAGGGGAAGGAGGACGTGGAGTTTTGGACCTGGACTAGAAAGGTGAGTACATACTGTATTCTCGAAAAAGACCCGAAACCCAAATCCATGGGGCTCCTATCAGTTTCCCCGTCTCTCTTCCTCATACATTGATTGGATCCCCTGACTTCCGTCACCACCTCCCTCCCACCTGCTACTGCTTTAGTCTTGTTGCAAATTCGTTATACCTTCTTTCTGAGAAAATATCGATCTCTATCTCACCCCCACCCACTTGCTCATCGCTTTTATCGGCCTTTTCTCCGCGGTCTCACGAAATTGGGTTCATATGGGAAGGGTACCCTTATCGCGTCTCTTAGGTTTCTTCCTCCCGTATTAATCCCCTCATCATCCGGAACCTATAGTTCCCACGCGTCTGGACGGGCTTATTCGGTGTGAGAGAGCCGTGGCATCGGATTCGGTTAGTGGAACTCTCATGGAGAAGGTTAAACACGTTCGCGGCGCGGTGCTCCGGCTCCCATACCTTGTCCTGAATTCCACATTCCTTTCTGTTCCTTCAAACCTACCGTGTAGATGTACTAGAGTAAAGGCAAAGAAGCTGACGTCGATTCAGCAGTAACCGAATTATCCCAGTAACATAGCATCCTTCGCATCCTCAGCGTTCCCCTCACTCCCCTTTCCATCTCAGTCGCTTCCCACGCACCATCCGCGAATCACACTCGTCCCCCCTGAAAGGCTGCACCCTCCTTTCCCCGCGACTTCACCCCACATCACGCTCAGCGATTCGACTGACGGGAAATTTCATCGACTTCTACCCAGTCAACCAATCTCATCCCCTTGTCGTCGCCACCCGCTTCCGCTATGTCGGGTAACACACCGCCCAACATGGCTTCCGGGGAATCCATGTCAGCCCAAGATCTTCAGAACCTACCCGCACCTATACCCGACCCCATCACAGGACGGCTCGACCCAAATGACCCGACTGTGCGAGCTTTGACGGAGGCGGCGCTGAATATGGATAAGAGCAAGATTCCGAGGCCTTACAAGTGTCCTTTATGCGATCGCGCTTTCTACCGTCTCGAGCATCAGGTGAGTGATACACGTCGTACCGTAGGCGTGGCGTAACTGAGCTTTGCAGACCCGACATATCCGCACTCATACTGGCGAGAAACCCCACGCTTGCAATCATCCAGGATGCGATAAGCGCTTCTCCCGATCCGATGAGCTTACTCGACACGCTCGGATCCACCTTCCTACGGCGCCTGAAAATGGTGGAGGTGGAAAGAGCAAAAGGCATTCAGAGGATGATGTGGGTCTCCCCGCTCTGATCTGTGAAACCGTAACGTGCTGATACTGCGCAGAGCGACCACGAAGATCACCGACATCCCTTACCTCATCTCGGTCCTTCCTACGGAATGGACTTCGATCGACCCGACTACTCGTCGAACCCATACTCCCTCAACTCGCTACAAGTAGGGACCTCAGCAGGCATGAACGATATTTCTGCTCTGGCTGCTGCAGCTTCAGATCAGCTATACGAACTTGAGCGGCACGAGGCATTCAGGAGAGCGGAGTATGACTTGCGAAGGCGTCAGCTGGCGGAGTCGAGATCAAAGAGTAACGGCGGTAGTCCAGTTGGGACACCTAGCGGCTTTGGCGCGTATGGCTTTTCGAACGAAAGGGATCGATGGGCTTTGCAAGGTGCCCCTGCACCGGGCGGCGGGCAGATCGTCTACCCTGTTTCAGCCGCTCAGCCGGCTACAGCAAATCATCCAGCTGTCCCAGGCGGTACCCTTGCCGATCCGACATACCTTGTTCCCCCCACCTGCTGTCACGAGGATTGCCACAAGAGCTATCGAAAGCGGTTGAAGGTAGCCAAGCAGACGCAGGCGTGTCCCAACTGCCTCCTCACGTTACACGGAGGAGATTCTTTTGGTCATCCGGGTATTGGTGGTGCGGGTCCGGGTCCGAGCGGCGGTAGTGGAGGGGACAGTCATCGATCGAGCAGTTCGAATACGCCGAAAGATCGGTCAAATGTCAACTCATCCGATGACCTCAACAAGCTAAGCGGTGGCGGCGGCAACTCGTACAACCTACATCAGCATAACTTGCATCATCAGCTCGCTCGATTGCAACAGCAGCATCATCTCGCGCTTCAGAAGAGCGGTCATCACGTCCATCGCAGATCTTTGGGTGCGCAGAATATGCCTAGTAACCTCAACCCGTATGCGATGGATGTGCATCGGATACGTCGAGCATCGTCTGCTCATGTTTCTGCCATGGCCTCTCCCTCCTCGAGCGATTCTTCCGACGAGGAGCCCATGCCTTATACGAGTTTCGAATTCACACCGGCTACCAGTCCTGTTCTTGCCAGCATGCGGCACATGAGTCTGCTGCACAGCAAGGCTACGACTGCGCCAACTTCCGCCGCGACGAGCCCAATCCATTCGCGCAATCACAGTCGAGCGACCTCGCCTGTGGATGGACACAGCACTTTTTCGGGCAAGCACGGTTACGCTTCTCATACCGCTCGAGACGCCAAGCTCCGGTCGCACCCATACACGCATTACTCCGCGACGCCAAGCTCGCCTCACTTCGCACCGGCCAAGACGAGGATGTCCCCTCCTAGACTACACCGGACGTTGTCGGGTTCCCACCCGCACGGCCTGCCATCGGTCAAGGATATCCTCAATTCGTCCAACATCCCCCCCCCACCACCTCACAACGATAGAATACTTCCACCGCCAAATTCCTCGTCATCGTTCAGCTCAAGTGTTCCAAGCGTTAGCTACTCCCTCTCTTCCCAACCTACCAGTACTCACGGTAGTCCTTCCAACTCCCGAGCGTCAAGTCCGGTACATACGATCTCGCATAGTCACCTCGCTCACTCAGTCCACACTGCTTTCGGGATGACTCCGATCTCAGGAAAACGAAGTCCACCGATGAAACTCGCACCGATGAGTATCGGGGGAACGGCTGTGAAGGGGACTCTGCCTAGCTTCAGTCGGGGAACGAGTCCGGTACATCTCATGGGAATGGAGGTGGATGGGCAGGCGTGGACGTAGACATAGGCGGGAACGATGAAGAGCGAAGCGCTCCATGGACTTTTCGGAATATAAATTAGACATGGGGATATACACAACATATAGATGGGTACAAGAACGTGTTCACCCCAAGGAAATTCCCCACCTCTCCACTTTTGCTCATCAACACACCTGCGCGAAAAGCTATTTAACGATTTGCAGTTGTTGAATCCCCTAGTACTCAAGTTGGGATTCCGATCGCTGATCCAAGGATGCCATTCACTACCACTCCAATTTCTCTACGCAGACTCCCACTATTCTTCGCCTATTGTCCCGATCGAACGAACGTCCTCGCGAAACGGTTGGAAGTGAGACCAGCACATTGGACTAGATGGGCTAAAGACCGAGAGGATGGATATGGAGGTGAGTCACCTCACCGCGCCTAAGACCAGGCGAAAGAATACCGGATTAGTGTTCGGGCAAGGCGAGCTGATGAAGAGGTAGAGTTTGGATTAGGTTATCGACCTCAACCCTCTTCCTCCGCTTCCTCTTCCTCAAACACAACGACCACGGACGAGACCAAGAACACGATCTCATCATCCATAGTGCCACCAGCCAACTCGACCTCTACATCAGCATTGGCAGCAGCACCAAACCCAGCTCAACCAGCAGGAGTTCAACCGATGGCAGGATCATTACTAATCTTCCGTGCGGATGATTTAGACGCAGCATGGAAGAGGATCAGGGACGACGTGTACTGGACTGAAGGGGTTTGGGAGAGGGAGAAGTGTGTCGTTGAGGAGTTTATTAGGCATGAGTATTACAACGACGAAGTTTGAGAGGGATGAGGTGCGGGACGAACATTGCGATGGAGAAAGAGGAGAGGTGGATGGTTTATTGCGAGACTTATACGAAAACCTGCATAAGTGACGTACTCGATCATTTGCATCGACGGAACGGCAGACTTGAGAGGACTCTGAAGGATTAGTAATCGTCAAGGCCCTCCTCCAATATCCTGTAGAGCATCGACTAGACCCCTTGTCTCCTCCTCTTTCCACCCTTCCTCACCGATTGCTGTATCACGTTCCTCCACGTTACCTGATTCAGGCCATACCCCAACCTCGCCAGTCGCCCACATCCACTCCTCTCCGCCATCCCTCGGATTCCGCCCAACCTGCATCAGCGAACCAGGCATCGTAAACCTTCTATGCGATGGGGCGACATGACCTGCTCTCGGCCCGGGATTTGAGAAAACTTCCGAATTGGAATTCAAGGCATGTTTCGATCGAGCTGAAGCTTGTTGAGCTGATATGGTGTCGAGTTTGCCATAAATCTCATTCAGCTGAATGGTGGGTAATCAGCTTCTTTGGTTCCCAATCTCCGTAGCTTGGTGAATAACTTCGGGAAGAGCAATAGGCTGAGAAGGATGAAAAACGAACAGTCTCACTCCTCCACTTGGGCGTTCGAACCTCCAACACCTTCTCGCCCAACCCCTCCGCCCATCCTCCTTTCACACCTTCCTCAACACCTTGATCATCCCTAGCCACAAGCATCTCCCTCCATCTGTCCTTCCGATTTCTTCCTAGTTCACCTTCCGATTCTTCACCTGGCGATGAGTGTTCGGAGGACATGTAATCCATGTGCAGGACTGACGTTGGAAGGGGTATAGCGGGCTGGAATAGTGGATCCAAGGCCGCTTTCGCTCGTTTCTTTTGTTTCTGTGTGGTATGACATCATCAGCGAAAATCCGAAAGGACAGTAAAGGTGGGTTAGAGAAGGGCTTGGGTTTCGATGACCGCATTGAAATGCATTGATCGGTTGATCGAGTGCGAGAATTGTACCCACCAGGTCCTTCCTCGCCCACCGCCGTCTTCCTTTCGCATACCTCTCCTTCCTCACCGCCTGACCGGGATCGTTCTCCGACAGATACCGCCGACAGAAGTTCGAGAAGGCTGTCTTAGCTGCGGCCTACCCCTTCCTCATAAGCTGTACCACTTACGATGGGGGATGTGAGTTTTACCCTTACGACATCTGGTTCCAGGTCTTCTGGAGGGATCTTGGACCATTGCCCTTCTTGAGCTTCTTGCAGCAGTTCACCAGCGATTCGTTCGATCCACTGCGGAGCGGGAGTCAACGAGTGAGGTGTCGTGGAGGTCTCAGAAGAGATAGAACGGAATGACCGACCAGGGTGTTTATGTTGTCGGCAGGTGCGCGCCAATTAGGTACGAAGTCGTTCGTTTCGTAAGGTTGAAAGTCGGGTAAGCCTAGGAAGGATGTCGGTGTGGGTAGAGGATCATCTAGATTGATCTCCAGTGCTAGGCGCATCTGAGAAAGTATCAGCACATCGTTACTGTCTGATGAGACAGAGAGAAATAGCTGAAATCCGGAAGGGGAACGAGGCTTATATTGGTGATCACAAGCAGGAGCGAAAACAATTGTGTGGTCAAAGTATTCCCAGCTGACCTTCGCCCTGATAGCATTCCCCAACTCCGTCTTTCTCCCCTTCTCCAACATTTTCCCAGTACCTTCATCCCTCCCAACCTTCTCCTTGACCTTCTTCTCCTTCCTCTTGCTCCCGCCAGGTGTACTGGCATCAATCTCTCCACCACCAGGTCCACGTTCCCTCTTCAACCGAGTCGATCTCGAGACAGTAGATCGAGCTCCAATATCACGACCTGGAGGAGTTCCTGCCGCTCGTCGGAGTCGAAGAACTTCAGCTTTCAGCTGATTGGTCGTCCAACCTTCCAGCTCAGCTTCATCATCACCTCGAGCATGTCGGTCGAAAGTATTCGCATCTGGTCCGGCATCAAGATGAGGTTGTAAATGAGCGAGGACATCAATGATCGCTTCGTGGGCTGGTTCGACTTCCTCGACGACCGATTCGTGGGGATTCATTCGAATGGAACCAAATAGGCGAAGGATTGATGCTGACACGGAAGAAGAAGCGGGATAGTTTGGTTTTTGTCAGGGAGGCTCGGAGAAAAGGACTCGGCGGAGCGGAGAGTTGCCCGAACTCCGAACATCATTGGCTTCGCGCTTGAACGCGTTTTCAGCTATTGTTAGCTGCCCTTCGAGTTAACTCCTGATCATCCAATCATCTTCGATAACTGTATCAGATAGTCATGTGGTATGTCCTTGTGTTGCTACAGTGTGTCTGCCTTTTCGCTAATTATTTCTTCAAGCAAGCATATCCTCAACGCCCAAGTATCCATCCGAGCACCTTGCTGCCGAAAATTCTTCGACGTACGCCTACCAAAGCCGACCACCGGCCGTACCGGTCACCGTCTACTGGTGAGGGCTGACGATGAGCTGTAGTGTCCCCAATGCCACGCCGAGAACCAAGATCATGACCTACAAAAGACGACAGAGATGGCATTCATGTGCAAGAAGGTGAGCTTCCTACCGTCACACCTACCGTCCTTCCCGAGCAGAGGGACGAGGCTGTCCGACGACTAAGCTAACATTTTCCCCTATTGTAGTGCAAGAAAGCATTTCGCAAAGATATGACGGCGTACGAAGAAGCGGACGAATACTGTCCTCATTGCGATAATCAATATGTCAGTGTCACTGCCTCGACCTTCTAGTTCTTGCAGGGTGGTAAGTCGGAGCACGACGCTGATCAGGTGAACAGGTCATCGAAGCGAAAGAACCGAAAGCGATGGTCGGCGTCGAGGGAGAGGACGCTAGGGTTGATGCGCGGTACGTCGTGCTTTCCACCTTCTCGCGATTGAGCCTGCTGCAGCTGGCTGTTTGGTGAGAAAAGTCGGGCTGATCGTACTTGCCGCAGGATGTTGAAAGATGATCGGGTGAAGGCTGTCTCTGAACGGAGTCTGTTCACTCAAGGTGATGTGAGCGATAAGATCGAACGACCTATCTGGTCTCGGTGACATGACTCCCCCTTCCATACCATACAACGCCATGCCATACCATACCATTCCCTCACCATCATCGGATGCAGCATTGTTCTTGTTCCGCAAATCCGCTCTACCCATTCTCTCAATCTCTCACTTCAGTCGCCTGAAGACCAAGCTGCAGGACTGGTCCAATCAAGCGAGTGCCATCAAGTCATCATCATTGCGTAGCACCCATCGCCTCCTTCCTAATCTCCCATAACCTCTTCTCCTCTCTCCTCCTCCTCTTCTCCTCCCTCTCCTCCACCCCACCGACCACCGACCACCCTCTCATCTCCCTCCGATGTCTCGCCTCCGCCTCCCTACACTCATTAACCAAAGCCGCATCACCTCCAAGCCCAGAACCGATCCCCGGAACAACCCTCTCCTCCCAACTCGAACTCGAAGCACCCGCACTACTCTCACTCGCAAATCTCCCAGTCCACCCTCCTCCTCCTCCTCCACCAATAGTGACCAATTTCCTCCCACTAGCCCGGGTGATCGTCGCACCAGGATCATCATCCTCATCATCCGCCATCCCTTCAAAAACATCAACCTCGTCCTCCTGCGTTGAGACCCAACACATCTTCTCCGGATCAAACATCATGTCTCCTACGATTTTCGTACTACCCCAAGAACCCGGACCGGGTGATGAGATTATCTTCGGACCGGTGCTGGTGGGGATATTCTTGATCAGTGGTCGAGCGGCGGAAGTGGAAGAGGAGGCGGAAGAAGTCTTGGCGGTGTTTCTTGGAGGTGAATCGAACAGGTCGAGGATCGCTTCGTTCCCTTCCCATAGGGTCGATCCGGGTTTAAGCTCCATCAGTCCATCGATACCATCGACTAAAGAAGAACTCATCAGTGTCGAGCATCATTTACTCCCCGAACAAAGCAGAGATGTCAGGATTTCGTCACTCACCTCTCGTCTCATCCAAAGCTTTCTTACAACTGATCAGGCCGGGTTGCCTTCGAGTGCTATCCCTCTGAGATGCGGTTGCTCGCTTCCTTTTCTCAGGTTGAGTCCGTAAGCCTAGCTGAGCGGATGTATCTCCTATCGCCTCATATCAGGACGACCCATCTTTGACTGAATCTAGCTCACCTCGTCGAATTGGCTTCTCGACGACTTCAGGCAGATCGTCCAGCCCCATCTCCAAACCTCCATGCCTCCTAATACCATCTACTCCCCTCATACCAAACTTCTCTCCGCCTTGCCTCGAGCGTGGCGTGGCGATTTGTCCCGCGGACCCGCTCGTACTGATCGAGCTCGCCGACGACGAAGCCGGGAAGACATCGGTCACCGGCAGTCTCGCTCGAGCTAGTGAGCTCCGTGTCGGTGCGGTGTACCGCGATACAGAGTTGTACTGTCTCGCCGGGGTCTCTCGCTCCGGCATGGATGAGGCAGAAGGGGATTGCGGTACGTTTGGGATGAACGGGAGGGATTGTTTGCGAGCAAGAGTTCGGGAGGGGGATGAAGGTGGTCCGAGGTTGAAGTGACTTTTCTGAGAGCGGAGTTTCGAGGACGAGCTCGGTATAGCCGGAGGTGGGATAGGAGGTGGACCCATCGAGATGTCATTCAGCGATGATCGTGGTCTCGTGGCGCCCCTGCCGAAAGAGTAATCCGTTCTCTGACCCGTGGTGGCTGAATGACTTCTCAGTCCCGCCTGTCCATAGCTTCCTTGGGCACGCTCTTGGGTCGCCTGAAGAGGTCGGTTCCAACCTTGTTCCCTCTCCCTCTCCCAAGCTTTCTCCTTCTCCGTCTTCTCCCCTGACACCTTTCTCGGAACATTTGCCTCTCTCGCCCGCTTGCTTCTGCTCAATCTACCCAGCGTCAACTCTGCTTTTGGATTGTGCAATATCAATCCGTCCTCGTCAAAGGAATCATGTCGATGTGGTCGAGGTTCGGCTTGTTCAGGCTGTGATCGCCGCTTTCGATCAAGGAGGGCTTCTAGGTGTCGTGTATCGGTGGACGAGAAGAAAGTCGGGTCGACGATAAGTCCTGCCTCCATATCGTCATCCTCGTCCATACTCTTGTTCTTCCCGTTCTTGTGTGATAGACCGTCAGAGATGGAAGTAGCACTGGTCTCCCAGAACCTCTTCGGACTGTCCTCACTCGAACTTGCCCGACCGGGTGATTGCTTACTGCTCGGCGATGTGCTCGGGGAGTCCCAGAAGTCCGCAACATTCGAGCCATGAGATGCTCTAGGACCAGGGCGTGAGCGACTATCCAACTTCGAGTGGAGTCGAGTAGCTAGCTGGAGATTATCGAAGTTAAGCGGGAGTATGAAATCGGGTTCCAGCTCGTCTGGATCCTGGTTGGGAGGTGCATGTTTCGCCCTGGGTCTTGGCGGAGGTAGTTTTGACTTTAGGGTAGCAGAAGCTTTGATCGTCGCTTCATCATCCTCAAGATCGAAACCGAGATCATCCCATTCCTCATGATCAGGTATAGTAGCTTTCTTCTTCGGTAAAGAGAAGGTGAGCGGCTTCTTGGGTCCTTCCTGGATATCGCCGAAGTCGAGATCCGCTTCCCATGATTTCTCCATTGCTTTCGCCTTTTCTCGGATTGTTCCCTTTGGTAGCGACGACGGAGGAGCGCCAAGTCGGGTGATGGCACCAATACCGGAAGGACCGGGTCCATTCGTCGTACTAGATAGATTACGGAGTGTAAATGATGATGAAGATGCGGTGGTTGATCTTGACCTGGCCGGAAAGGAGTCCGGTAGGTCGAAGTCGAACTCAGCGTCCTCTTCCGTTTCTCGATGCTGTGCAGCGAGTGAAGGTTTGCCGGTGAAGGAGTTGCGAAGGGGTGATGAGGGGTGATGGCGAAGTTTGGTAAGTGATGGTTTGGGTCTGACGGATGGTGCGGAAGGAGGGGAATTCGTAAGGGATAGTTGGCGTACTGATATCGGGATATCAGAAGCTTTATCGTCATCCCAATCGTCCTCGAGGGCAACGGGTATGGTGGATGGTGGCGTTGTAGATAGTCGAATAGTCAACATGTCGAATGATGATCAAGGTGAACCGAGCGGGGTGAGGGTGATTACCGACGAGGGCGACTTCGCGATGGTAGCCGATTCAAATCATGATAGACACATGCTCTACCACTGATCCGTACTGGTTATTGCGCTTACTCACTAAGGTGGATGAGAGTGAGTGCCAGCAACGCGAGAACAATGCATTCAGTTGATGTGGGTGTTTCAGAAACCCGTCTTGTGGGTGGCAACGGAGAGCTTTTTACGTAATCAATTCGTTTCACCTTACTTTGTGGCCATCCTGCAATCGTGCTTTCGAGGACCACGCAGAACTACAAATGCCAGAGAGACGAGAATGATCTATTGAGCATAATTTCTGAGCATTTCGACCCATCGACTTTTCCTCTTTAGATATCCCATCCTTCCTCAAATCTGGCGAGATCCGCTCGAAGGTTCAATACGACTTGTACTCGCGGACAACTGAAATGCAGAGTTGTAATTGAGCGTCAATAAGATAGGAAATCAAGGAGATAGGCCGATCTGGACGCTCTTTACTGGTCGCGAATGCAGCAATGTATCATCCAGCCAGCGCGATCAAGGAGAAATGATCATTCCCCTCCGCTCGACTCATGTAAACATCCCGTGCGACTCGTGCGACATCCTATATGACCTCGTCAGTCTATCCAACAGCAGTTGACAGCTGCTTCCACTTACATCCAGTAAGTCACCACTTGACCCCCGATCAGCGCCCCCGTCCTAGGCTTATTCCCATCCAGCTCGACGAGAAGTCGCTTCCCATCGATGTCCGCCTGCATCAATGAGAGGAAATGATCGCATTCTTGACAGTCGGTCTCGCGGACATGCGTTTGGCCTGAGCTTATGTTGGCGTGATGCGCGGTATAGATCAGTTTCGAGGAAGCGCTTTGTTCTACACGCCGGCGGAATACCTAACATGAATCAGCTAGTGTATCACAGCCGTAGGACGCGGGTGACGTGAACCTACCTCGGCAGGAATCGAAAAATGGTTGTAAGCCCGGCGCTAAGCCGGTCTGAGCTAGAGCATGAACAAGGGCGAACGTTCCGCAACTATGTCCTGACTCAAACCTCTCAGTCCAAATTCCTACGCACAGGAGGTACGACGGCTCACCAACGTGCACCTGAGGTATCCATAATGGCTCACAATCCACATCAGAGGATAGATACGGTCGTTCGCTAGCTCGTTGAGCGACTATCGACGGTGTATCGGGAAACAGAAAGATGACAGCGTGGACTGGACGAGGATGTCTGTGAGGAAAGACGGATCAAGGGATGGGATGTCGGTGAAGGTGTACTGGGAAGGGAGACCCCAACTCTGATCATGGGTGAGCTTCACAAAGGGGGTCTTTCCGAAACAGTACCGGAAGTGAGGTAGTATTTGAACATTTGGGAACACCTACCCTCGCCATGGAGGTAAAAACCTCTGGTGAAGATTCCAAGGGGTACCATTCCCTCAGAGCTGTGCCCGAATCAGTCGGAGAGGTCATGTCGTCGTCGGAAAGTAAGGGTTCTTCGGAAGCGTCTTGTTAGAAACGATAAAAAGCAATAGCCTAGCCTGACTGATTTCGTGGTAAATTGGGTGGCGATGACCGCTTTGGGTACCGCTTCAGAACATGGTCTATTGACGCGCTTCTTGCTTTACCCAGTCAGCTCTGTGCTGATCTCTTGCTTCCAGCCCACACTGTTTCGTGTGGTCACTTTCTTTTCACACGACAGCCCGTGATCAAGCGTCCAGGAAGCGGTTCTGCATTGCGAAACTCCGTGAAGTATGCTGCCTCGGATCCTACCTACATTGGTGCGATGAGTGACTCAATGTCTGGTATGCCTTTCTCACCGGACCCTCTATGCCTCCCGCATCCCGGCTTGCACCTGTGCTGATTGATCTTTACAGCTGCATGGCGTCTTACCCGTTCAGTAAAAAATCTCCCGCACCAGCCGGCCGCCCGTACTGAGTCAGCACCTACCGCTCCTAATCTCAACCGTCTTGACCCATCGTCCACAACCTCTTCCTCAGTATATGCGCAAGCAGGACCTCAAGAAATGAGTCCTTATCGGCGGAAAGCATCTATTCAAACGCCTGGAGTGGTCATTCCTGTCGGTCCACGACGCGGCAAGCAAGCTTTGAACGACACAAGCTCCCCTCGACCGGCTAGCAATTCTACTTCTCAGAGATCGAACGAATCTTCGTCGCAGTCTAAACTCAATACTACACCTACTTTTTCGATCGCTTTCAATTCTACCTCTGCAGTACGAAACACGTCGTCCTCTTTTGTCAAAAAGCCTGCTACCCCTATAACACCATCTTACCAGCCATCTACCTCTTCGTTCGCAGCGTCGGCTTCCTCTTCATCCGGAAAACGATTCGCAGTCTTGTCAAGGTCGTCTCAGACACCGTCAATCTCCACACCAGTCTCCGATTATCTTTCAACCCACCTGCCACCCAATAATATCCCTTCACATTCGCCCCACCCTCTGTCCACCTCGACATCCGCTGTACCAAGCTCCGCGTCCTCTCGCTCAGGTTTGAACGCCCAGTCATCAACCTATCAGGTGAATACGTCGATACATCCTGCAGACTCTTCCTCTATAAAATCGCCACGACCAGAGCATTTCACAGCGATACCGGACGAGAGTCGCCCGGCTTGAATAGAAATCGACATCGTACCACTCCGGGAAACGACCGGCTTCAGCGATATCAAGAATGGAGATGCAGCGAGCTATTGGTATTCAGGCACACACTCCAGTAGATTCGCTGCGAGATCAAATGTGGCCAAGCGAAGCAGCGAATCTGCCCAACGGGAAGCAAGTACCTGTCTCTAGACCGGAGAAGTCTCGAGTGGGCAGTACACCAAACCAAGGGGTTCCTGCATCACCACCTGGTGCTGTCAAGACCCAGTACGAGGTGTACAAGCAGCGAAGCAGCGAAATGTCACGAAGACGCCTATCTTCCGACCAAATCAAGCGCGGGTATCCGAAGTACCAAACCGAGGGAGTGCTCAACCGATACCTACCGCGTCACAACGTGTCACAACAGTTGTTTCTGCATCAAGGCAATCGAATGCCACACCTGCACCCACGCCCTCACAAAACCGAGCCCGGGCGAGCCAATCCACAGAACCATAGGGTTGCCCAGCAAGCGTCTATCTCCCAATCGCCCGTCCGGCACTTCGAACCAAGAGAATCGCGCGCAAGTATCAACATCACAGGCGCCGCTTGCAGAAACAGCGGGTAGAGGGAATGATACGAACGCACCTACCTCGCAAGTGCGATTTGCGGATATAACGAGTCGAGGGAACAACTTGCAAGCGTCCACCTCTCAAGTGCGAGCTGCGGAACCAGCGGGTCAAGGTAACGACTCACAAGCCTCTACCTCTCAAATGCGAGCTACGGATACAGCGAACCCAGAGAAAGGTGTCGAAACAGCTACTTCGCAGCAGGATCAAGCTGCCGCTACTGGTGCAGCGAATCATCAGGATGGTGTTGCGCAAGATGTGGGAAACGCAGCCGCAGCGGTCGCAACGGCAAAACCGAGGCATAGGACCAAAGGAATCGCTAGACCGAGGTATAGCACGACAAGGGCCTGGACCGTGCGGCGACCTATTGAGACCGTATCGTCTGATCAAGCTGTTAGCACGACAGCAGCGGAAGCAGCCGATGGTCCCAGTAATCATGATGTTCAGCCCGAAGAGATCAATCCGAATCGTCTTCCCCTCCTCACTAATGATGCTCACAAATCCGAGACCTACCCGACCTCTCTCCGCGATGGCATCCAAGCCCAAGCTGCTCGTCTCGGCTTCGCTGTCGTGACCAAGCTTTCCTCGTCCATCGCCGGTACCGCCGCGAGTGGTTGCGTTTTCGGTGGTCGTTATCGTTGTTCTCGAGGTGCAGGGTTCGAGATGATCCGAAAGCGTCGAGAACGATCGGCCAAGACCGGTTGTCCATATTTCATCAAACGCTTCGACAATTCAATCACAAATGAAGCGATCAAGAAACATGCATGGAAATTCGAGACCGTGGTCAGCACGCATAATCATCCTTCATTGGAAGAACCGGAGAAGGATCTGGCGGTTCATCGATTGGTGACTTTGACTCCGCAAGTGAGGACTTTTGTGGAGAACGAGTTGGATAATCGGACGGAAGATACGGATTATCATGGGGAAGCTCGCTGATTTTCACCCTTCGGGGCGAAGGTGACTAGTCAAGAAATCCATCGCTTGAATTTTCCTCGAAGGTGCGCTGCAAGAGATGCTCGCTTGGTTAGGATCAATCAGATGAGGGACGAGAATGACGAGAGGTCGAGCTCGGGTAGTGATGGGTCTAGCTCGGGATCGGAGGATTCAGCCGGGCCCCCGTCGAAAGCGTCGAAAAAAGATCACCTCAGCTGAGCGAGCGCAAAATACCTCAGCTGAGCGAGCGGAGGGGATCGAGAGGGCTCATCGATACTGGTGGTTTTGGAAGACTACACATCGGACGGTAGACTGTCCCATGAAGAGATTGGACTACAACAGTGCGGACGAGCAGACTGGTGTGAGAGGAGAGTCAAGCGATGTACAGATGGGGGATGGTACCTTTTAGATATGGGAGGTGGGCCGGACGATATTGGGGGTTCGACGATACCGCCGGAAGTTTCGACCTCGAGCCTTCGACCGGATCAATCAGCACCACCGGCGACTCAAGTTCCACCTGCTCAACCTGGCACTCCTGTTTATTTCCTGTATCAGCCACCATGTCCCTTCTGCCTGCCTTGTCCGCACGCTCATCCTCAACCGCATCTGAACGGGATGTATAGCATCAGTCCGCAGCCAGTTCCAGTGAGTGCAATTGTTTGGGTACGTGGTGCTCCGTTGATCGCATTCACTAGGCGGCTCGCTCCACCGAGACAACTGTTCAGAACGGTCCCTCACCACCATAATCCGGCCACACAACCTCCTTACGTGATATTCCACCACCAGCATCCTCTGTTCATAGAACAGCGACAACCGCTAACCAACCCCAACCTCGCTGGTCTTCGAACACAGCTTGTAACGACAAACATACGTCGTCATTGCTTGAATCCGACAATCATACGTCGTCATCAGCGCTCACCACTTTGCGACGCTAGCCATCGATCGTAACTCGAACCATGCTCATGCTCAAACTCAAAACGGACATCACGCTCTTCCACCTCCAGATCCTCACAGGACATCTCAATCGCAATCTCAGTGGTGTTACATCAAGAAGGTCCCTCAATGACCTCGCACAACATTCATCCCCCGGCTTTCTCCGTCGATCAGTCAGCGCAACAGCAAAGCTCGATTCACGGCGGATCCACGAAACCGGAACTTCCACCATGAATCTGTACAACCCGTTCACCGCTATTCAGTGATGGCGAGCGATCATGATTATCGGTATGGTAATGTCGACTGGCATTCTGGGAATGTACGGAAGGATGTGGGTCGGAATGGGGATTGGGGTTATGGGCATGTGCAACCGATTGATCATAGTTTCCAGCTACCTACGCATATCCCGGGGTGATGCATCCAAAGAAATGCTTCCCTCCCCTGCTTAGGACGGCTAGCGAGAAAATGTATGAAGTATAGCTACAAACAGAGCGACCAGCGCGAGCCATCTACAAGCCGCAAAGCGAAACTAAGGGAATTTCACTGTGCAATAGCTCATCTAGTTCGACCCGACCCACTAACCCCCCCTCAGGCAATAGCAGCGATCTGAACCTGTCCCTGACCAACGATCCCCTGTCCATAAGCTATAGCTTTAGCGACATCCAAGACCTGTTCCATCTGTTCTTCAGCACCGGTCTGACCTGCGTTGGAGACCGCTTCTCGGATGGTGACGCCTAGATCTCTCAAGGATTTCCGCCGTTGTCGAAATGGAGCGGGCCTGGGATAAGGGTGAGATTGGAGGAATGTTGTTTCGAGGGATGTCGTTGGTGCAGAATGTGGAGGCACATGTGTGTGAGAGGTGTTGTGATAGGATCGATGATTCTACGTGGATGGGAATCCCACTTTTTAGCCCGGGTAAGAGAAGAATGAATTGAGAAGTGGGTAGGACCAGGACTTACCGCCGCCTCCGACGGTTTTGATGGACATTTCTGCAACTCGCCTGATCACCATCAAGTTCATAGCTTCCATCTCGGCTGTTCAAGCTGATATTGTGATTCCTTCTATGACGGTGGATCGAGCGGTTGTGGCGAGTTCGGAGGAGAGGATGGCTGCTTCTTCACGGGCTACAGAGATCATGGTGCGTGCTGCTGCCCTTGGTGGGGAGTTGGGTCGGAAGGTAGACTCGTATACTCGTAGATTCGGGAGGAAGATTGAGAGGTATGGGTGGGATGGGGATGGTTTAGGTGGTCAGAGGTGGAGGTAGAGATCGCCTTGATGGATATTTAGGCGATATTTAGATTGGGATAGATGTCGAGATGTTTTGCTGCTTGAAAGACTTGGGTGGCAATCCGAAACCGCGATTTAGGAAATGCTCATTACTGAAAATGCTCATTAAGAAATGCTGATTAGGAAAGCAATTCTCCCTCCCGTCAATTAGCCTTTTTATCCCAAACCTGGACCTGGGATCTTTGCCTTTTGCGGCGGTGTTGACCTGTCCATGCTACGAATCTCCTTACACTTAGAAAAAACTGTGATCTCTCGACTTCTCACTGTCCGCTTAACTGATTGCCCATGTCAAACTCTTCTTGGCCACCTCAACTCAAGTAAGCCCTGTTCCCCTCCTAGTCTGAGCCCCGTTGATCAAATATTGCTCCCTTCGCAGAGCTTGGGTGCAGGAGTGTCTCTCGCGTGCAACACCTGCCAGTAAGGCTGCAGTCAACGCGGAGCTCAAGCAGGTTGGTCGACCTCGTCATTCATGTTTGTCATTGGTGGCTTAATATTGAACGTAGATCCTCTTTCAAGCGCATAAAGATGGCTCGGTCAATACGACAGACTGGACCAAAGTCGAGCTCAACGCGTGAGTCTCTGTATCCCAACTCCACTTTGAAACCATCAAGCTGATTGACCGATGCAGGCTGAAAGCGCAAACCCTTCGTACCACTCATGTCGTTCCACCCCTTTCAGCTCGCGTAGCAGCTGTGCCACTCATCATTCCCCCTCCAATCCTCGTCAGTAATCATTACCCAACTCCTCCGGCTTACTCACCTATACCTGGTCCTCCGCCAAGTGAAGATGGATCAACATCAGGAACGAGCAAGAAGAAGAAGAAGCGGAAGAAGTGACCTCGATTTTTGCAAAATACATGGCTCTCATTTTGACGCTGGCTTTCAGGAACGACGGGTCAAAAGCCTTTCCTTCACCTTACCACTTCGCTACCCCAGAAGAGTCAGAAGCTCTCGCTCGTCGCGCAGCCCGGTTCCGAAAACCTTCGACCACCTCCTCCGTTGCACAGCCGATGGGGGTAGGCGGATGGTTCGCGGATGAGGACGATGAAGGCGGGCCGGCTTTCAATATGAGCGCTGATGCTGGAATGGTGCCGGATAAGGTAGGCCGGAAGAAGATTAAGGGGAAGGGAGGGCTGGGATATAGTGGAGAAGAAGTGATTGAAGTGGATCCTGTGAGCGCTCGTTCCACTTCAGTGACGGGTCGTGCTAATGGATGCCAGAACGTTATAGATTGGGACAGTCATACAATCCGAGGAACGAATAACAAGCTCGAGAAGTCGTATCTGAGACTGACCACTGTCAGTGGCATGAGAACTTGTATGCGGCGATAGCTGACCAGTGTCCTAGGAACCATCACCAGCTGACATTCGACCTCTGCATATCCTGCAACAAACGCTACAACTGCTCAAGTCCAAGTGGAAACAAAATCACAATTACGCCTATGCCTTGGATCAGTTCAAGAGTATGCGGCAAGATCTAACAGTGAATCGAGCCTCGCATCTTGAAACGGAATCGGCTGATTAATATCGTTAGGTGCAACGTATCAAGAACGATTTCACCGTCGAAGTATACGAGATTCATGCCCGTATAGCCCTCGAAGCAGTAGGTAGCAGACTTACTCGCGAACAGTGCTGATACCTCGCAGAAAGACCTAGGCGAGTACAATCAATGCCAAACGATGCTTCGTCAGCTGTACGAGCTGGGTATCAAAGGCCATCCCCAAGAATTTCTCTCTTACCGTATCATCTACCTCCTTCACACGCGAAATCGTAGCGGTACGTACCTGTCCAACTCAAGCTCCTCTCACTGACACCACTTCAGACATGGCCGCGCTGCTTGCTCAACTCACCTCTTCGGAAAAGTCTGACTCTGGCGTCAACCACGCTCTTCAGGTTCACGCCTCCCTTGCCACATCCAACTACGTCCGTTTCTTCCGTCTCTTCAACCATGCTCCTAACATGAGCGGGTATATCATGGATCATTTCGTGGAGCGGGAACGGATGTCAGCTTTGGCGATCATGTCGAAAGCGTTAGCCCGATTCCCTACATCTCGTTTATACTGATATGCTTCTAGTTACTTGTCTCTACCCCTCCCCAGTCTCACCACCACCCTCGCATTCGACTCTGACGACGAAGCAGGCGCGTTCTTGGCCGCTCATGACACGGCGATCTACATCAACGTCCAGCCGGCTTCGCAGATGACGTCTACCGATCATTGGCGACCTATTGTCAAGCCTGTACCGACGCCACTGCACGAAAGGATATGGGATTGCAAGAAAGCCCATTCGATCTGCGCACAGGGCATACAGAAGTATCGAGTCGTGCACCTAAAGGGGCAGGTGGACTGAGCGGTGAACAAGCGAGGTTCCCGGCGTCAACTATTTTGCTCCGATTTGCGAGACCGCCGAGGCCGGTTTAGTTATGTCGCTGAAAAAGGTGCTTTCGGAGGAGATACGCTGAATACAGGTAAGATTGTGTCCCTTACCCAACTCCTTCCTCTCCGCCTTCCTGCTTGGAATCCTTGCTTCGACCCGCCTTCCGATCGCCGTGTTCGGGCGTCAGCGGCACCACTCACATCGTTCCACGGCATTTCTTCTTCGTTCTCATATGTCATACGTATTGTCACAGTCACATCAAACATCATGGATAGCCATTACCCTTGTCCCTCTCTTTAGTCGACAACTTCAAGTCCACTGAGAACCCGCTTTCTGCTGTATAATGCTTTTCTGCTGGAACACGCTCGATGGTGAAAACGTTCTTCCAGGACACTCATCCATCACCATTGAGTCATGGGCCAGCTCCTATCTCATCTATCATATCTAGCTCCGCTTTACGTTTCCGCCGGATAAGTCTCGGTCGTATGAAGTCGTGGAAGCTATTCGAGCGTTCCCTTACTCCAAGGCTCAAGACTCGCAAATACACTACCCTTCAACTCCACCTCACCCGAACCCTGCCAAACGGCACAGATCAAGGGAAACGAGATCCCACCTTGACCCAGACCCCACCACTCTTTCGCTCGAGCTACGCCGATGAAACCGAGTTTCTCGTGCATCCTCTGTGAAGAAGAGTTGGGCTCGAGCCAAGTGGATACTAGTTGTCCGGGGTAGGAGTGGGTTGTTGGAAGGTACCAGTCTTCAAGGATACATTGGATTGCTGCCTATTTCGAGAGTCAGTCAGAGTTCAACAATGATCCCATCGATCATCATGTTCATGTCCACCCAGTAGTTGGGTCACTTTGAGGATACAGAGAGTATAGATTCCGATCAGGATTGAGAGTGAATGAATTCTGGAGAGAGGGGGAAGGAAGAGATGAGGGAAGGAAAGCGAAACGAGGAAGAAACGTGATTTGAGAACATACCGTCATGATCCCTCTCCTCTCGATACTTTCATCAAGTATACAGTAGAAAGTCCAATGTGATTCCTTGTTGGAGAGTGATCTCTCTTTCTCGGTCAAGGTTGGAGCTTGTTGGCCGAAGGGACGGAAGTTGAAGCGACAGAAATGAACGATTCCGAGGAGGTCGGGCTTGGACGAGCTAATTTACGGCCATTGATTTCGATTAGTCTCATCCTCCCTGGCGTATGTGATCGTTCATTGTCGTCGAGAGGACGGGATACGAGAGGATAAAAATTCACGATATCACGTCACTTTCACGTCGAATCACTAAAACAGCTCGTGAGCGTCGTCAGCATGAGTCCTCCGTATACTAGGCTATCTAAAGTAGCGGTAGGATAGACGCTCACCCGGAAACGGCCAAACATCCGGTACCTTCGTCCATTCCTCCACCGTCCTCTTAGCCTGGTCAAGGGATGTATACGGGTTGACCCAAAGCGTATGATGATTCAACCTGTACAGGAGGGGCCCATCGTGAGAAAGGAAGGGAGTTAGGACATATTCTGATTGGTTCGGGATGGGGATATGAGGTAACATCTGAAGTTTAAATGATCAGTGGAGTCCGCAACGTCAAGGGGATCATTCGACCCACAGGTGATGCAGCATCAGATACGGAGATGTTTGGGAAGGTGGAGAATGACGTAGGGATATGGGCCGCTTCAAGAGCTTCTTCGTGGACGGACATGAAGGATCAACGAAAGCCAAAGAACCTCAAAGCCCGAAACGTTGCATATATACAAAAAAAGCAGTCATCGGTCAGCTCGCGAAATCTTAACCCCCTCGGGTTCCGGACTGTACTCGAGTACTGTACGAGTAGTCCTCCATCCAAAAGGACCATACGAAACGACTGCAAGGCAAAGGGGCTTTCTCCAACTGGTCCCCCTAGGTCTCTTATGCATGGCTCCATAACGAACAGCGAAAACGCTCTCCTCTAGTTCCACCTCACGAAAAAAACCCTCCTTAAAACCCAAACCCAAAAGATCAGTGACTAACTGAAATGACGGAACTACCAACCGAGTGCTCTCTCCTTCTTCCTTTACTGAAACACAGGCATCTGGCTTATCCTCGCCGTCTATCATGATTGATCATATCCGTTTGCCATATTCATATGCTATATTGCTTATACTGCTATACTTGCCCTGCGACTAAGCAGCAAAAAAACCACCACAACCCAAGACCCAAAACCCAAAACCTATCCGACAATCAAAACAGACAAAAACCCTCAATCAACTCTCCTACCGCACCGCAGTTACCTCCACATGCTCCAAACCCCCACCCTTACCCTTACCCTTCCCCTCCCCATCATAAGACTCAACGGTGAACTCACTCCCTTCCGGACCCCCCGTTCTACCTCGACTCCACCTCGGATCAACCCATCTCCTCCACCCCTTCCATCCGCTCAATACCCCAGGCCAGATCCCCGATACCCCGAAAGAACGATGACCACTCTCAATGCGAATCGGGGATTTGTCTGATGGACACGATCGACACGGTAGACTACACTCGGCGATAGAGCTCACCAGTGATGGCCGAGGTGATTATCGTCGAAGCGAATTTAGTATGTCTCCCTTGACCTCTTAGGATCGTTGCAAATAATGCCGGGAAGATGGCTGATTCGAAAGATACCAGTAGGATGAGAGATGCCAAAGCACCATGACCGAGAGGGAGAAGCTTGGTCAACAGAGAAGTGAGGAAGGCGCCAAACATATAGGTGAAGAGGACGAGTCGTGGTGGAATCCCCATGTAGGTGAGGAAAGACGCCAAGAATCGACCAACGGCGAAGGCGGCGTGTGAGATCGCTTGATCCCAAAACGGGTCGGTCGTATTATATGATATGGTCGAAGTGATCGGGCCCCACAAATACCGGACCGATTCCTGCGCACCAACGTAACATCGCCATGACAAACGCTCCGGACCAGAGGAGAGTCTGTCGATAGCTCAATTCGAACCATGTCGCCCTGCTTCCAACTCGGCATTAAACAATCGTTGAAGAGCCATCGCCTCGAGGTCGTCATCATCCGCTGCGCCGAGAGGGACGTAAAGAAGACCACCGCGAGGGCGACGACGACGAGCGCAACGAGAGATAACACCATTGAACATTCACCAGCGTCCGTCCCATCGACATTCTGAAAAAGTGCCTTCGGTGCCAAAATCGGTGAGAATATCGATCCAATCCCCTGTATCCCTTGTGCGAAGTTCAATCTCGCCTCACTATATTCCCCGGGTCCGCCAAGGTGATAAAGGGTTGGCAGCGACTTCGAGGCACGACAAACCGAGTGCGATGATGAAGTTTGAGATGAAGAATCCGGCGTAGGATTTGAGGACTGAGGAGGGCCAGAACGACATGGCTCGGCAACCGTAGATCGCTAGACCTGTCATGAAGGTCGATTTGAAGCCTTGGCGGGAGAGGACCAGTAGCCAATGCAGAGGGGTCCGGCGGCGTAGGCGATCCAGTAAGCGTTCTGCGAGTGGACAGCGAGAGTCAGCGAGCGCGAGGTCAACGGCTTGTAGCGATATCCAGCTAGACACGCAGGAAGCTCGAGGAAAGTATTCGCTCACATGTAAGGTGATAGCTCGGGACGGGGTATCGTGTATAAGAGTCAAGATCTCCGCAATTAGCGTCCCAAGCAAACCATAAGCAATCCCCAGAGGAAGAACAGCGTCGAGACTATTCATCAGCACCATACAATGCAGACCGTACTCACCAAAGAGGTTCGGCGACCAGACTTCACTAGCGCTCAACCCGGTGAGCGGTTTACTCCCTCCCATATTACTAGATCGAACAAAGTCTGAGTAGGGCTTGGATTGGTTCGGTCGTGATCGTGTCTCGTCGGAAAGTGAGGATCGTCATCCGTCTCGATGTCTTTCGAGGGGGTAAGCCATCCAAGCTTGATCATGTCGGATTGAGTGAAGCAGGTTGAGGAGGTGGTGGGTTTGCTGGATCACTCGCCAACATCTGAAAGAAGTCCATCCCGTCGTCCTCGTCATCATCGTTCTCCCTGTCTCGAGTACCTCCACCTCGCTGAACCGGAGCCAAAGCATCCTCCCCATACTCCCTTCCCGAGATGCTCCGTTCCTCTCGATCCTCCACAATCGTCCCCAAAGCAGGAGTAGGCGACCCCATACTCTTCACATCCGAGAACCTCGAACCATCCTGTTGTACAACCGGACTCTCCCTTAGACTCTTCTGCAGTCAACATCGGACAACCCTCATCACCAACGGTTTCAAAACCAATACACAAGCGCACATCAACCCGACCGAAACTTCCACAGCCGACCACATGAGACTGAAACTCTCGTGATAGGTGAGCTTACCGGTCTGGAAGAAGCACTGACCACTCCATTCGGGTTGGCTCGAAGTTCTTCCTTCAATGCGTCTTGAAGGTATACGATCCGGATTTTATCGACGATGGTGACGAAACCTCTAACGATGAACGTGGCGACCAACACGATCTTCTGCCTCAATTCCATCCTCAATCCAGTCAAGATCGGTAACGGCAGCAAACGAATCGCGAGGTCGGTGACGACGTTGATCGTAGCCGAGGAGAGATAAAGCGAAACCAGAGCGATACACTTGCCATCGACCTCGGTGAAAGCAGCAACGACAGGTCGACATTGAAAGAAGTTAAGAAAGACCAGAACCATCCCGGCTAGGTTGACGATTGCCATGGTTGCGAAAGATGCGTAACGGAGGAAACGGTAGGCTGCTGCCATTCGGACCTAGAGGAGGAGGATGGCTGTTTTGGTCGCCATTAAGGAAGGGTTATAGAATACTGTGAAGGGGTAGATGGATCGTTTCAAGGGGATCTCCCATTCGGGGAGGATGGCTAGGGTGAGCGTTAGCGAGCCACCGCGTCATCAATCTGGAGGAGCTTAGATTGTTGAGTTGAGCTTGAAGGTGGATAGTTGGGACTGACCTGAAATCCGGTTCACCTAGACCGACTCGCGTGCCAATGAGGATAGAGATCGACATGGCGAGGAGGAAGACCTAAAGTCAAAGCATCAGCTCTCACCCCACATCGGACAAGAGATGCTGGAAAGTCTCTGCAAGAGGCATGGGGAAAGTGAGACCACCCACCCAAGCGAGCGAAGTCAACCAATCATCCGATGAATACCTCTTGACGATCCCAAGAGGTATTACCAACCTCATCGCCAAGAACAAAGTAGCGAGGACGAGCATCACCAGCGTCACCACAAACACCGTCGGTCCTCGGTCTTCATACACCATGTTTCGACGCCGCTCAACCTGGTTTCATGGTATACACAATTGGAGGATGGAGAGGAGGGAAAGGTTTCAAGGTTTTGTTCATGACCATGGGGGTTTGAGATTGACTATACCATGAACCCTTCAATCTCCTCCAACAAAACCTCCGCCCTCTCCTCCGGGATATAATGCCCACACCCTTCCAACCCTTTCCCACTGACCTCGACTCCTTCCTCGGAGTACTCCCTCCATACTCCCACCGCACCGCCCATCTTCTCGATCATCCCTATTCCTCCCCAGAGTACCCTCATTCCGGGTATAGTAAGCTTCCTTCCAGCTTCTCGGTCAGCTCGATCGAGCTCTAGATCGATAGTCGCTGCAGCTCGGTAGTCTTCGCATGTCTGGGTCGCATATCAGCTTAGACTTGGTATAGCTCGCAGGTCATCGAACGAACGACATCGAAGCTGAAAGGAATTGCGGGATGGTGAAGGTTTGGAATTGGCAGGTAAAGGAGGATCGACTCACAGCATGTATACAGTCCGGCTTGAAGAAAGGCGTCTTATACTGCTTCACATCCTCCTCGGACCAGACGACCTTCTTATGTGTCTCTCTCGCACTCATCATCGCCCAGAAAGCTTCCGGATCCGCTCCGATCATCTTTTCCTACAGCCCCCCACCCGCGTCAGCTGACCTTTCCTTCCAATAGAATTTAGCCAAGGACACGTACCGGTCCTGGAGCATCTTGGATGAGGAAAAACCAATGCCAATACCCTTTCGCCTACCCCAGCTTCAGCTTCGCCCACCACGACGTTGACCAGATAGAGTAGAGTTGAGACAGAGACGACACGCACAAAAGTCATATCCGTATGCTCATACATCCAAAGTGTTGGAGCGATATCCAGAACCATCATCTTTCTCACACAACCAGGTCGGTCGAGAGCTAATCGATGAGCTACACGTCCACCTCGATCGTGTCCGACTAGGAAGAATGAGTCAAAGCCGAAATGTTTCCTGTATACCTACTATATCAGCGTGGGTCAATCGTAAGACACAAGGAGGAGATTGAACGATAGAGGTTCGTAGGCGAAGGGGGACGTACATGACTTGGATCTGATCAGCTGCCATCTCCCGCTTGGAGTACTCTTCATGGGAACTTGATCCAATTGGTTTGGATGATCCACCATATCCTCAGTTCCCATCAGTCGACCTTTCATCCAGACTGAATTTATGATGAAGAGAGCTTACCCCGCAAGTCCGGCGCGATGACTGTGTAGTTCCGACTCAATCTTCCAGCGATCTTATGCCATATACTACGCTTAAAGGATCAGACTTAACTCTCCTCTGTAGGATGGGCGGAAAAGACGTACTGAGAAGTCTGAGGGTACCCATGGAGAAGCAACAGACCCGGTCCATTCCCTCCTTTCCGACAGAAGATCTCAAGGTCCTTCCCGATGCACTGACTCCGTGCCGTCACACGATGATCCGAGAAGCCTTGAAAGCCGGACATGCAGGTCGCCTTCGTATTGAATTGGGTCGTCGAGATGTCGAGATGTATCGCTACTCGGTCGTAGACAAGCTGGAATGATGATCGATGACGTCTTGATCTTCCGGTAGTAAACGGTCCGAGGAGAAATGTGGAGGTGTCACAGGGGCCAACTTCCACTCCTAACCCTTCTTCACCTCTGTGTATGACTCTTCTATATCTGTATATATCTCCTGCAACATCTGTACATACTTCCTCATCCCTTTGCTCCCTGTACATACCTTTTCCAACACCGCCTCACATAATCCTGTACATACCCCTCTCCTCCCTGTTTCCTCACTCGCTCAAAATCCATCATGCCTACAACAATGACCACCTCCCCCTCTCAACCCCTCAAGATAGCCATAACAGGAGGAGACGGCCTCATCGGCACCGCCGTAATCTCCCACGCCTTATTCGAAGGCCACACTGTCGTAGCACTTGACCGATCCCCCAAACCCCGAGAACCTCACGCAGAACGATACACTTACCATTCCGTCAACCTCACCGATTACGAAGCTTTCAAAACCGCTGTGGAAGGTTGTGATTCGATCGTACATCTCGCCGCGATATATATCAAACATGATGGGAAAGGGAATAGTATCGATGAGGGACCTCAACATGTGAGTTATAGTTTGCATTGGTCGAGGAAGTGGACGTGGGGAACGGTCAAGATAGATAGTTCTAGGGAAGGAAGATGCTGACGGTGGGTTGGGGGTCTAGGAAGTACACAATATGAACGTCTCGATGTCGTATAACGCTCTGTCCGTAGCTTCGGCATTGGGGATCAACCGGATCGTCCTCGCCTCGAGCGTGAATGCTATAGGAATGGGTGAGTTGAGAATCACCCATCACGACGATAGCGATGGCAGATCGCTAGATGGATGAAATTGGTCGCTGACTCGCTTTGGCATAGTCTTTTCGAAACGGCCACATTTTGATTACCTGCCGGTCGACGAGAAACATCCTTTCTACCCCGAGGATGCATACTCACTGAGCAAATAGTGAGTGGCTTCTTGCATATCTGGTCCCGATGTCTTTTCCTCGACGATTATCGTCAGTCCTCCCTCCCTCTTCAGTTCGCGACCGGCTCAATCTTTACCGCACTCCACACCCTTGAAAGAGACTATGTCTCGCGCTCGTGGCCGGTCTCACAGCTATTCCCGTCACACTTCCTCAAGCTCCCTTCCCCTCCCCTCTAGCAACGACCTTTCACGATTTTACCCCTGTGCGACGAGACTGCTCACTTCTCTTCGTCCCCGTCTTAAGTGTTTTCACCGCTAACCCATCTCATCTCCAGCTTCGTCGAACTCCAATCCGACGCCTTCATCCGTACCCACCCTCAAATGCGAATAGCGACCCTCCGCTTCCACTACGTCGTCCCACCCAAACTCCTCAACCCAACTCACCTAGACCATAACGGAACCGGTCCAAAAGATCTCTGGGGATTCGTATCAACCCCTTCAACAGCTCGTGCATGCTTACTCGCTTTGACCGTATCGGAAGAAGAGTTTCCGAAGGGACATGAGACTTTCTTCATAGCTGCTCCTACGACTTGTAGGAAGAGAGAGACGATGGAGTTGGTTAAGGAGAGTTATCCGGAGATCAAGGATTTCAGGAGGTTACTCAAAGGGAATGATGGGTTGTTGGATTGTTCGAAAGCCAAACGGATGCTTGGGTGGACGGAGGAAGGTTTTGTATGGGATCCGTGAGTGGGGACGATCCCATCGTCGTGAAGAGCTGGTTTTAAAAGTCGATTGACATGCATTCGGATCAAGGGATTTGAGAGCAGCATAACCTTCACAACTTATACCACGGATGGGCTGATCAGCGACCAGTTCGCTGTCAGTAGATGGATGAACTACACCCTTGGCCGACCTGGCCAACAACGCATATCATTTCATTGATTAACAACCTCGATTGATATGCCGGGCGAAAGTCCTTTCAAAGATGGGTTCTTGATGAAGCCGGATGGACATGAGATTCGGCTTCGACGACTGCATATCGGTTTACTTCTTACATACACCCTTCACCACCTCGTCTTCTCACTTCATCCACCTACTTGGATCCACCCTTCTGGCCCTCGACGTGCGGGTCGGGTCCGTCCCTGAACAAAGCATTAGCATCGTATGAAGGCGGTGGGGGAAGTGTAGCAAAAATGGCGTGGGTAGGATGGATTGGGCAGGCGGGATGATAATGGGTGGCGGGATGACCGGGAGGTGGAAAGGATGGGGAGGCGAAGAGAAGATGAGGAAGCAGAGAGGATGGGGAGGCACAGAAGATGAGTGGAAGCAGAGAGGATGGGGAGACAGAATAGATAGGGAGAAGGAGTGGATGCGGCGAGGCGGGGAGCAGAGGGGCACAGAGGGGAAGGCGAATAGTGAGGGAGAGAAAGAGTATGAGAAGCGCATGGAAGCAACTCACGATCCACCGAAACCGTGCTCGGACGAGGTCCTCTTATCGGGGGTACCATCCTGCTTGAGACCGTCATGCTCGGATGGCTTGTAGGTCTCGCCCTGGTTCTGAGAGACGGAACCGCCTTTCTGACCCTGGACGTGTGGGTCGGGTCCATCGCTCGTAAAAGGTCAGCTCTTGATCAATCACGGTGAACAAAAGGACAGATGACGAGGTATCGTGTTGGATATCAGTTCTGTTGGGAGTCTGGAGGAGCGACGAAGCGGTGGAGGGGACGGCAGAAAGGAAAGGAATGGAAGTGTGGGGGGAGATCGGATGGAAGAAGACCGAATCGCAACTCACGATCCACCGAAACCGTGCTCGGACGAAGTTCTCTTGTCAGGGGTCCCGTCCTGCTTGAGGCCGTCGTGCTGACATGTCTCATCAACAAAGGCCCATGTAATAATATCGCCAGACTCACCTCGGAAGGCTTGTAGGTAGACATGTTGATTGGATTTGGTAAGAGTGTTTACTTGTTCTTTGTTACGAGAATGAAATAAATTGAATCGAGAGGCAAACGGATCTGAGTGATGTAATATATACCTGATTTCTAGGGGTTGAGTCAACTTTCGATCCCTAGCCCCTGATGACGTCGTGACAAACTCTTCCTTAGTTTCTTTACCAGGAGAGAAGGTGGCTATTCACGGGATCACATCATCAAGACTAGCTAAGGATCGGTGATCGGAAGGAAAATCCACAGGAACAACAGGGAGAAATTTATATGACGCAACGAAAATGAGCTACCATCAGTACCGTCACCGACAAGTGGAGGGGGGACTGGTGGGTTTACGGGAATCGACTGGGGTTCACCGGATCGAAAACGTGAACCCTTTTTACGATGGACAAACGCAGGGGTTCTACGTGAACCCTTTCAAGTCTCATCGGAATCGGCGTTCAACCCTATCCCGATGAGTTCCTCTCAACCCGGGAGGAAGTCAGGATCGAGGAGGGAATAATTACTCGATATAACGAGAATCAACCCCACAACCGACGTGATGATCATGTCATGATTGCGTGATCTTTAGCTTGGGATGGCATCACGATCATCGGATTGGAGCGTTATCTACCCGCGGTAGTGGTAGATTAGATCAAAGTCAAGGTGTCGCCGGAATCTGTGCGGTCTTTTCGCGGCCGTAGACATGTTGATGCTGGTTGGGGATATCGCGATCGAGAAACAACCTCGATCGGAAACTGTCCAGAAACGCTAGCACGCGTGGAACGAGACAGCCAATCGGTGATTGGCGACAGTGTTAATGGAGAGCCTAGAGGTTGAACCTACTCATGCTTTTGCTTATCCTCGTAAGCCGAGATTTGCTTCCGTGCCGTACGGTAGCCCCTGTTTGGGCATGGACAAACTGATGCTACCAAACCCGAAATATGTCCTACCACCAAGTTTGATCTCGCCTCACTCAATGTTCCGCAAAAACCACGCCTACAAGAGCACTTCAAGACCTGGGCCAAAACCAAAGCCTCCGCAGATGTCGTCCACGCCAATCCCCTTATTCTATCAAATCTCTTTCCAGATTCTCGACCCAATCCTCTCCCTCTCGGGAATCCTTCTCAACCTCTTCTCCCCTCTCACGATCGTCAAATCCTACAACCCCAAACCTCATCTCCCACCTTCCCTCGAAACTATCCTTTTATTACAAATCACAGCGGGATTCCTCACCGGTCTGGTCTTACTTCAACTCATACTACTTCGACTACGACCGAGAGATCTGGTCGTCTGGAAGGCGGTACAGGGGAGCATGTTGATTGTCGACCTATTCATGCTTGGTGGGTTCTGTCTTGCACTGGAGAAGCAGGGGAGGTTGGGTGTACAGGAATGGAGGTCGGAGGAATGGGTTAATATTGGGGTGACGGGTTGGGTTGCGGTTGTCAGGTCTGGTTTTATCCTCGGTCTAGGACTGGGAGGAAAGGGGAAGGTGGAGAGGAAGACGAGATGATTGGACGAAGCGTCTGTCAAGTGGACGGTGGAGGATTCTTACTGGGACGAGCGCTATTGAGATAGAGCGCGATGTGGACGATGGATATTCCAACTTTCGTAAAAAGGGAAGATGCTGATTCTATGGATAAGCGATGAATACCATTACTCGCCTCAGGGGAAGATGCTGATTTCGTGGAAGGACTGTTCAATGCACAGTACAAAATGTGCATGGTCTCGAGAATATACTGACATGATACCGCTCTAAAGGAAAACCAAAAAACCAGCTTATCGAAAGAAGCCAGGTGGGATTCCTTTCTTCAATTCAATCGACAACGGCAACCCTTAGCTCAGTGATCTTATTCCTAGCCTTGCTCTCGAGCGGTCGATCAATACCAATTCGCCTTGCGCTCGCTCTCCTCGGGCAAGCGAAGGTAAACCTCTTCCATCAATTGTTTACCTCGGACCTAAAGCTGCTTCCGTACGGAGGTACAAAGATTCTTCGCGTAAACATTTTGTCACACTGAAAGGTGAAGGTTGGTGGCGCTTTCTTCAAGCACAGAAAATAAACATGCCAAGCGAAGAGGGACCTGGTTTTTAAACTTGGTTACACCCTCAGCGAGCAGATCAAGCCGAATCTCAAGGCGTTCATAAGTGCCATGTAGTGCGAGCGAAGTGAAACTCCTCACACTATGAAGCTCAACTCAATTTTTTTTTCAAAATCGGACCTCCACTTTACGAAGAGAAGACTCGATAGGAGGGTGCAATCGACTTGATGGCTGTTTCTTCTCTTCTCGCTTCCACAAGACATCCCGTTGGGATCGTGGATATCATGCATTGATGGACGAGATCGCCAGCACACCAAACGGGGAACTGCGTCCAGCTCTCAATGAAAGTACGTATGCGCATCCTTCCACACAACCAATCAATCCACCTTCACCCCTCATCCAACTTCTATCCTCTAGTATGAATCGAGCGCTGACTCTCAAATCCTCCAGCTACTAAAGCTTCATAACATCAATGTATCAAGATAACGGCTGTCAAGCCCTTGATGCGAATGCGGCAAACTACGCCGAGACATCAAATTGGCCCGCACCCTCGGGAACATTCGGGACGACGATCAATTCCCATTCCATCGATGTCGACAAGACTAGCCCGTACCGTAATTCTACTATAACTCGGGCAATACGATCGACCTCAGAAGGGCGATGGCGGCGAGTGATATACCCAAGGAGTCGACCCAGAGGGCTGTCGCTTGGATGGAGACGGATCAGGTGACGTTGATGCATGTGAGCCCGAGCTGAGGAAGGGAGCGGAGGGCGCGAGAAGCGAGGAATACTTCTTTTGTTTCACGATGAGGACGATGAGGACGATTACAGACGGAAGGACACTTTGAAAACGGACTTTCAAACGGACAACTTGCGATTGGACCTTTTATATGGGCTTTTTCAGGATGTGACGATTTCTTCAGGTGTCAATCTGGGTCTATCTGGTGTTTTGGGTTATGATGCAAGCAGACTTCCGCTTCGTTCAAGGTTTCCTTCTTCTCTCTCTGGCTGCTTTCGCGAATCTTGGGATCGGGCGAACGATCGAAAAAGGAGTAGGGGTATTCAACTTCTTCAGAAACTCCTGCCGCCCTTTGGATCTTTATTTACATCGAAGATCGAAGGCCTTCTCTGGTCTTTGAATGACTCGATCAACCCAGAACCCAGTTGTAAGCTTCCATTTTGGACACCCTTTGCCTGCCAACGTTCGTGTTGTTTGTTTTTGCTTCTCGTTCGTCGATCCATATGCACATCTCTCGCCTATCTCATTCGGTCCGCCATTTTTAACTCCGAGCTCTCGGGATCAATTCACCTTTCGTGTCATTTTTGACAGTCCGTAAGATACAATCATTTAATCTCCCCAATATGAACACACTAATCAGCTGTCAAAAGACCGAACGGTCGCGCTCGAGATGGCACCTGGGACCGGCATATCGGTCGACTCGTTTAAATACTTTGAACACCTGCGACAGAAGTTTGGGATCCCTGGAGCAGCTGTGGCTGGGATTGTGGGTCCGCAAGTTGGAGCAGATGGTTCAGGCTCTTGATGAAGATGGAGCGAGCAGGTCGAGCTGTTTGGTGTGAGGGATGGTAAGGGTACACCTTGGACGTCTGATGTGAGTTCACCCGATCCTACGATCTATCGCAAAGCTCGCGTTCAAACAACGCTGAAGTCGTCGTCATTATCCATCTTCCCAGTCGGAAGCGTCCTCCTCTTTTTTCAAGATGTTCGCAGCCCTCTCCGTCGGTCTCCTTATCGAACGGTCCACTACCCAACGCCAAAGGAACGCTCAAATGGGCTACGAAGGTCAAGGATGTCTTTTCGCCTGGGATGTGGAAGCTCGCGGACGAGTATGCTTCGGATCATGTCGATCTGCTGGACCTGGCTGGAATAGGACAGGGATGCCTATACATCCTTTGCCAAGTCGTGGGTCTTTCAACTCCACACAGTCTCTAGATCACCGAATGTCGAAGCTGAACCCTGCCGCCCTGCGTAGTGAGGACGATCCAGAAGTCGTCATCCGCCGAATACGTCACTTCCTTCTATCCGCCGAACTCGGGAAAGATTGGTAATACTGTACCGAAGGCTACATCACCCTCTCCCCGATAATCCCGACTCTGACCGGGACTCCTAGCCCGGTTTCCTTTGAGAACTTCTTCAAGCCGCTGGAGATGTTTGACGCGACCGCGAACCAGGACGAGGTACGACTTTCGGGAACGATGGTCGAAGGGGTTCATGCGGGTTGGACAGGAGCAGAGGGGGGGATGGGTGTACCGAAAGATGATTGTGTGGTGGACTAAGGCGGGGGAAAGTTAATGCTGCGAGTGGGGGTTTGGCTATGAGCATAGCGGATGCGGTGAGTACAGCACCGAATCTGGTTCAGTGTACTTCTTCTTGAACTCGATTTGACGAATGGGATCTATAGGCGGAACTTGTCCGAGGATCTCCTAGCACCAAGGAAGCTACCACCTTCCCTGATTCAGAAGTGCGGAAACCGATCCAGCCTGTCCACAGTGATCCCCTGGGCTAGGGAGGCAGCAAACTCTCCTCCTACGGTGTTGGCCACTTCATCGATATCTACCGAGGCCACGAAGTCCTCAGTCACAGCGGCCTTCTACATGGTGACGTCTGCCTGCTCCTCTGTATACCCAGCAAGGACACGGGATCCTTCATCATGGTCAACGAAGCGAAGGTCGGGTTGGCGTATATGAACACGGTACGGAATCGGATACTCGATGAGTTGCTGGGTCTTGATGTTATCGATTCGAGGAGAAATGTTTCCGACCTATGTTGGCGACCAAACCGAAGCTTGAGCCACAGAAAATTCAGTCCGCTTCCGTAAACGATGAGCCCGCCAACATTGTCGACAAGTACTATGATCCGGGTTAACGGTCTTCTCGTCCTTCGGGAGATCGATATAACCACTCTCTGAAACACTCCTCCAACGATGTCTTCGGGATGTTGCCGGCTCTAAACTATCACTATCACTGTCAGAATCTTCCCTGTAACATCGACAAACAACCCGGTAAACCACTCATCACTCACCATACTCTTTAAGCACATCTCAAGCGGCCGATTCAATTGGTACGTCTTTACCCTCCTTGCCCTGATTGATCTAGACGGCGGACCCACCGGCGAATTTGAAGGTAGGATGGAGGGGAATGGGACTGCGGTGATCACCGGGAGGGGGATAGGAATGTTTGGCGGGTTTTATAATGCGAGGTGGGTGGGATCAAGAAGTACGTGGTGGAGGAGGAGGATGTGGAGGAGTGTGCGCAGATTTGGTTTCAGAGGATGGACATTGATCGGTGAAGCGGTGGAGCGGGAGGCCGGGCTACGCATGATCGGGGGACAACTCCGAGAGGGAAAATCTGTCCAGGTCAAACCGTTCTTCATACGGAGTATTCTCATTAAGAGGATGTGAGGGTGGAACCAGGATATGGTTCCGATCGGTGTTAAGGCTAATGGGTGAGATCGGGACCCGTAAAGACATCATGGTGATGCTAGTGAGTGCAACGACAGGATATGTTCTCGATCGGTCGAAGGTGAAATTACTCGTGAAGCCCAACCCATTGATGTGCCTTAGCTACGGACAATCTCAGGAGTCGTCATCATATCGTCCTGGGCTTTCCGACGATCTCCAGGCCGACCAAAGAGAAGAAGACGTCCGAAACTTCCCGCACCACCGTCTGACACACTGGATTACAATCAAAGTGAACCAAGTCCGTGGGCTTTGACCGACAACCATAAAGTACATTTCCTTCATCCGGTTTTTGGGCCTCAATCATACAAACACTCTGAAACCAACATTGTTTCCAACCTCCATTCTGACCTTTCGGATCCCAAACCATCCTCATTCAAAGCTCCTTCACCATAGACTGCCCGGTGTGTGTGGCCAAACCCTCGGCCGCCCTGATATGTTCATCCGCGTCCAACTCCACCTCGGTCTCCCTGAACTTCCTAGCCGGGATCTTACGTTCGAACAAAACGTCGAGCTCGTAATAACTTCGATCCTTGAATTCTGGGAGTCTGAAGAATGCCCAAACGAAGCAGGCGAAACAGAGGGGTGCCCAGAAGAAACCGGTCTAAAAAAGGGGAGAATACAGTCAGTGAGGTGTTGCTTAGGTATTATTGCGTAAAGGGGCGAATCACCTTCCCTTGCCAATTCCATGCGCTCGGGTTCTAAAACAAGACAAAAGATAAAGTCAGTCACTGTGATTAGAAGGAGGATATTGAACACGCACAAGCATGTAAGGGGTAATCACCCCGGCGATGACACCGGTGAGTTGGTAAGTCAATCGAGCGAGAGCGACGGTCTTGTTCCTCAGACGTAGCGAAGATGATTCGGAGACGACCGAATAGCAGACAGGACCAATACACACGACTCGGTAAATGTTGAAGATCTATTGATCCTTCAGCCGAGATAGAAACAATGGGACGAAAAAGCGACGCTCACGTAAATCATCGCGACAGTACCCCACTTGGCATTGACGTTTCCCCTGTCCCCGGCAATACCCAATCCACCAATGATGAGAAGTCCACAAAACATCCCGCCCAATCCCCAAATGTAGAGCGTCCTCCGTCCAACCTTCGAGATAATCCAGTAAGTCGGCGGGACCACCCCGAGCAACACCGCGTAATTCCCCAAACCCAACCTGAAAGCGAGGATTTCCGAGATCTTAGCCTGTTCGAAGAAATAGATGATATTCCCGGTGAAAGGATCTCCACAAAGGTTCTGTGAGGCGAAAGCCATACAAGATATCTCGGTTCGACGTCGATCGGTACCTCTGAAACAATCGAGCCATGAAGTACCTTCCGATACGTCGACTTCGAGTTGATTCGTTCGCACCATCTGGGAGACGGTCTCGTGCGCACGGGATTTCATGTTGGCGCTCGCTAGGCGGGTCACGGCTGTTTCGGCCTCGGCGATCTTGCCGTGTCGGACGCACCACCAAGGGGATTCTGGAGCAAACCACATGATGCACTAAACGTTGGCGAATATCAGTCGAGTCGGAGTTGAAGTGAATGGGCTTGGAACTACTTACGAAGAGAGGTACAGGCCAAACCCATTGAGTTGCATAACCTGCTCGGAATGCCCAATCACCTTTGATTTGGAGTGTACCGTTCGTGACGCCTGTACCCATGAACAGACCGATGACCCAGCAACAGTTGATCCATCCGGTGAGGTAGGGTCTGAGTGTGAGTGGGCATACTTCGGAAGCGTAGGCAGCGGCGAGGGTAGAGCTACGAGCGAAGCGAGTATTAAGCACTGACTAGACAGGCTGGAACAATTACGATAGACTCACTAAACTCCCCAAGGTATACCGCAGAGGATTCCACCGGCAAGTAACATGCCCCTATTCTGAGCAAACACAAAGATAGCTTGGAAGGCGGTTCAGCCTCAAAATCCTCAGTCCAGCGTGGATACTTACCGATGAACGGTACGATGAGAACGTAATTGATCAACAACGTCTTCCTATAACCCAAACGATCGACGAGGAAAGCCCCAAATGGGATCCCGATGAAGTTCCCCAAAGTACCGCCTAGACCGATGGCGGATTGCCAAGAAGCGGGGACTTGGTAGTCGTTTATCGCTGGGTAGAAGTTTCCGAAGACTCGTCGGTATTGCTCGAGGGAGTTGAAGGAGCCGCCTAATAATCACCAGTGAAGCTTAGACCAGATGATGTTCAGCTGAGGGAGAACTGACCGATTGATAGATCGCATCCCTCGGAGATGATCGAGAGGGAAGCGATCCCGGACCAAAAGATAGCCTAAAACCAGCCGATCAGTCTCGACCCCAAAGCTGTGGAGCGAAAACACGTACAGATCGATAGGTCTTGACACTCTGCCAGACGGACAGGCTATGTTCAAACGCCTCACCCTGATCCGCATCGGCTTTGATCCTCGACCATTGATCCTTCCCGCCGACACCTGGATCGAAATCGCGTGTAGCATCTTCGACGTGAGCGATGTCGACGCCGTAGTTCCCAGTCTTTTCGTCGGATACTGGGAGGATGGATACGGGTTCTGGAGCGGGTGTTATTGCCGACATGATGAGATGGGTTTAGCAAGTTTCTAAGGCTCTCGCCACACCGTGTAGCGGGGAGACTGTTTCTCCCTCGGTACAGCACAATCTACGTCGAGATTGACGAAGGAAGGTGTCTTTCGTCGTATGGGGCTCAATTCAAAAGAGGATTGGGGGGTCAGGGTGAATTCGATGAGATTAATGTAGGCTTCACGGTCAGCAGGCCGACCGAGAAATACGAACCGGACCGAAGCGTGGGCCAGAGCAGTAGCACCTCGATCAGACCCTGGTAAGAACAGACGACGTCCGGCCTGGGCGGGAACGAAAACCCCAGGCGAAAACGGTCCATTTCCAATGACCTCGGACAGAAAGAACTATTGCGTCATCGTGTGATAAATCAGGGCGGCGCCGGTAAGCCCCGTTACCCGCCCTACCCCATGGAGCACAAAGCGCCTCACCCCGGGGGATCCAAGGGGAGAATTCGAAAAAGATTCATCCCGGATGGCCGCAAAACCATAGCCGGTTCCTGATCTTAGTCAACAGCTTGACAGGAATGTCGATCGTTATGTGCCTGAGCTTAAATTAACGGGGCGGATGGGGTTTTGAACGGGCTATTGTTCCGTTACCCGATCCGTGGGTATGAGTCCCGCGTTTGAGGAATGAGCCGAAGCATATCGATGTGGCGAGGCAGACCTGGATCTAGCTCTTAGCATATGGAGCACATAGACGATGAGTGGATACTGGTTATTTGGGAGGATACTGAGGACTGAGGACTGCATAACTTCCGTGCTTTTCGCTGTCATTTGGGAGCTTCCGCGTGACCCACATGTCAGGAAAAACATCCGAGTTCAGCGATGAAAAGAAGTATGCAGTCTCAGATGGGATGGGATGTAAACATGATACCAAGCTTTCTCTCGTTCGTCTTTCTTTCCAGCGTACTAATTTGATCGAAACCTCCTGATACATGTCTGCCTCTGCTCCGCCTCACACTATCCTCTCATCAACCCTCAACAGGGCCGTCCTCACCCTTCCCGCTCCACCCCGATTTCCCCTAGCGAAGAACGGCACAAACCTCAACCCCTCCTCCAACCTCTTCCAACTCCTCGCCTTCTTCCCCTTCTCACCACTACCTACTCCTCCTCCAACAACCGTATAAGCCTCCTTCTCACCCATCTGATCCAGCGCATAAGCCCTCTCCTTCGTCCTCAACCCAATCATGGGTATACCCTCAATCTCCATCTGATGTTCCGTGAACGTCGCAGTCTCAAGCATACCGACACCTTTGAAATGCGGGTAAGCTTTGTCGATTGCGGTATTATCGAACGATTCGGCGGTGTAGATGATCGGGCCGCGAGAGATATTGAGTGTATCTTGACCTGTTGCTGGGTTTGGAGAGAGGAGTCGGATAGGGAGGGAGAAAGTGACGGAGACTGAGGCGGTAGGGGTCAGGGTCATGTTGAGGAATCCGGTGATCTCTTGGTCGACTGGCTCGGAGACCTACACCCGACTCAGTCTCGAGCAAAAGAGTCAAGTAAGAGGTCCCACCTTGACATCAGCAGCGTAGTCGGGCTTGGGCACTCTGACCGCCCACTTCCATCCCTCCGGAGCTTCAAATTTGAGCTCCGTCTTTCCCTGCCACGGCATGTCGCTCTTCATGGATACTCTCGCTTCGCCTCCTCCTGGTAAGGGAATCGTCCTCGTCGCGGAAAGGTAAAGGTAGATGTCGAGGTGGATCGTCTTCGCCGAAGCGTCGATCCGGGTGGTCCATGTGTATCCGCCAATCATACCGAGAGTACGGGACAGGTTGGGCGGGCAGCAGCAAGCTGCATCGTATTCAGCACACCGCGAGAGCACTTGAATTTGATCCCGACTCACTGTTGAACCAATCATACCTCACTTGCTCATCCCCATAGGAAGCTTGCTTATTCACATAACTAAACTTCCTCCCATCCAAACTCCCACCTCCCAACGCAACATTCATCAAACACAACTCCATCACATCCCTGACCCTCCCTTCCAAACCATGACTCAAAATCCTCTCACTCGTCATCATCGCCGCGATACTCGCACAAGTCTCGACGTAACAACCTCCTTCATCCGTACTCTGGGGTAAGAAATGAGGAACTTCCGAGAAACCTTCCCATCGAGGTTCGGTCCCGAATCCACCGGTCGCATACATCTTCTTATCCACAGCATCGGTCCACAACCTCTTCGCGTCGACCAGGAAATCCCCACCGAGATCCGCTGCAGCGGTGGTGAGGTAGAAAGCCCTTACTGAGTGGCCGAGAATGACTTCCTGCTCGTGAAGAGGTAGGTGAGCTTGATGATACCACACGTCGCGGTATGAATCCATGTTGCCGCCAGTTACGAGCTCTTTTCGGCGTGTCTCAGCTTCCCAGACGTAGTATGTTTTGTCGTCTTGGTCTGGACGTTTCTGACCGCGTTCGGAGAGGAGGTAAGTTGCAAACTCGAGATGAGAGAGGTCCTGAGTGACGTCGTATAGTCGCATGACGGCAAGCTCGAGTTCGGGATGGCCGCCGTAGCCATGGAGTTGGTTTGGGTTTGGGCCGAAGGTTTTGGCGATGAGGTCAACCCACTGGACTTATGAGCAGGCGAACAAGCCATTGCCAGCCGAATGGAAATGACAGCTGTCATAGCTCACCTTGATCATACAGTTCAAGAACCTCTTCGAGCCTGTGTAATGATAATGCGCCAGAGCCGCTTCGACCAGATGACCACAGTTATCTATCTACATCAGCTCATTTCGGTGTCACAATATGGAGAGCCTATGAAAGCGATTCAAAGTACTCACAGAGCTCATGCATATCCCTGAGGTTCATGAACCTCCCCGGAGGATCCACGACTGTAAAGTACAGTCCCAAATACCCATCCTCCGGCAGATGTTTCTCGATATTATCGACGATCTGATCGATAACAATGTCGAACTCCTTGGCATGGGTACATGTTTTACCTGCTGGAGAAGAGAGGAAGTAACACGCCCCTTCCATCCTGGGAGTCGCATCAGTTCTAGACCCATCACGGTCGATAGGGGAACGTACCAGGAGCTGACGTCGCATTCCCAGAATAGGGAAGGAGGGTTCCCATCGGGCTACCCTCCCGTCAGCCAATATACAGAGGGAAATTGAGGTCGACAAGGGAGACAAAGTGCTCAAGGTAAGGGATGAATGACTCACCCTGGTCTTCCCACCTTCCAACGGCCGGACCTTATATATCTCCTTCCACTGATAATCGAACCCATCGATGCTCCCTTGCTTCTTCATGTTATCAAGCTGGGTCATGAGCACGACATCGGAGTAGAGCGAGCGGAGTTTCCCCCAGAACGATTCCGGCTCAACGACTAGCCAAGATCGGGATCAGCTTCGAATGCGATTTAAGTAGGAGGGAGGAAGGCTGGGCTGACCGGTCTCGATGTAGCTGACTTGTGGATGAGCTCGGTCGGTGAGCTTGATATGTCCAGCCGAAGCGGGTTTATTCGAGGTGTCCATGTCTGAAGAGCAAGAACAGTCGTTATTGCTATCGAGCAAATTGAAACTTGGATGGAGAGATGATTTCGAAGAATTGAACCAACTGGGAGCTAATATCGGAGGTAAGCGGGACGTATAAAAGGTATAAGCGTTTCGGCTCCAACGCAAACCCTTCCACTCGCACAAAAAGTTGGGGCCGGACTGGGGGTCCGGTACGTTTCTCGGGAGCTGGTGCCGCGATCACCGGCAGGGGAGTTCCTTGCCTCGGAAGCAGATTCAATAGCCGTGCACCGCCCAAAAGAAAAGTAAGTTAAGAGAAAAGAGAGAGTTGCACACCTTAGAGTTGTATCTCCACTGAGTGGGCAAGAAGATGCTTGGGTCGTGCGACGATCGATCCATACATCCGGGAAGAGATCTGTTTCGGTATGAGACGGGATGGAGCGGAGTCATACCTTCCCTCCTTAGTTAAACTGAACAATTGAAAGTCGGATCTTTGGTAGGAAGCTAGAAGTGGAGGAAAGGAATCGCTACCATATGGGATGTCAAACCTGCGATCCCCCAATAATCCGAGACCGTCGCTCAAGCCGCTCATCTCGCCGAAACCTTCCAGGGAAAACGTACGGTTTGTTGGAAGGCTCAAGCGGCACACGAGCCGGAGAAATACCATGCCATTTGAGGTGATGGGATCCATCAGGGTTTGTAGCTTAGAGAAGCTGTCATGGGAGATATGGACGAGGGAACTTGAACTACGGACGTATGCGTGGGCATTCACACATATGAAAGAAAACAGATGAGGACAATGATGCCATGAAAGTTGTGCTTAATTCTGAGGACAGCGTGGTTAAGCTTCTGCCACTCATCGGTCGAGCAGAGTACGCCGTTTTGACCCTGTCAAATCAAGAGCTGTCTGACAAACTTGCTCATTTGCTACAACTTCTTGTTGCTCAATCAACAAAGCGTACGCGTCTCGCGAGCACCCTCTTGCCGTACTCGGGAAACGGGCCAGGCGATACTTTGATCCCCTTGCCAGTCTCGCGATGGGAACATGTTGTTGGGCTCCATGCATGTCACACTCGCCGAAACCTCTACGATAAGAGTTAGTACAAGATCCTCCCAACGACCGGCTTCAGCCAACCGATATACCCCTGCACCCGTACCCGCGGGATAGTCAACTTGAACGCCTTTGCCGGCTCGAACCACATGCAAGTGATCACGTCCTTTGGGTCGATATCGTACGAAGCCGAAAAGGTCTTGATGTTGAGTACACCCGATTTCTTCACCCATTCGTACTCTTCGTCATCGGTGAACATGACATCGAAGGTCAATTCGTATGGCCCGGCGTTTTTGCTTCGTATGATACTGGCGAGCTCGGCCAGTGTGGCGGATGTTCGTCCACTCGCGATGAGTTCTTGGAAGGTCGGCTTGAATGATGGGTTTGGGATGGTTGATTTGAGGAAGAGGGAAGTATAGGGGATGAAAGGCTTTGTGCTCGTGTGTGGGGATGATGGCTAAGCGGGGCTGAGGGGACTTAGGTCGAGTTAAGGGAGAGAAGCTTCGCTTACGAAGGCGAAGAGGTGGTGGAAGTGACTGTGAGGCTCGATGAGGAGGACCTGCATGGCGTGTGCTCAAGGCGGAGTTTGCGAAGTCTTACTTACCCGGTGAGTAGGTGAGATTATCGCTGCAAGCTGTTTCGCGGCGTTCTACGAGGATCAGCCTTGACCCAAAACCGGTTGAGTCCACTGACACATCCTACATGACATCCCCCGACCACAACAACATCCTTCATAGCTGCATGCACGTTGGTCGAATGAAATAGACGCGCAAGGATACAGAGAAGAGCGATGAAGGAGACATGTTGAGCGAAGTGTTTTTCTTTTGGGGATGAGGGATGACATGAGCCTCGCGCTCCCCAGCTTCTTCGGCCGTCTGAAAGTTTCATCTTCCTCGGTAAGTCTGGGTTTGATTTACGCGACATCGATATATCGGGTCTGAGAGAGTGAGGGAATTCGACTGTCCGGGGGAGAGATCGCATTAGACACGGTTTTCCAAAGGTACGTGTCGGCCGAACATTAGCAGAAGCGACGCGTTATCGGTTGTTTCAATCCCAAGGAAGCGACGGCTGACGGAGCCGAGCTTCCAGAGCGGTTTATCGTTCGTTCAATCTGAGACTAGATACGGGATAGTCAGGTAAATAGTGTAATGGAGTTGGGAAATGTAACCCGCAATTCGCATGCGTAATTCAAAACTTCTGTATGAACAGATTCGTCAACCATCCGATCAACTTATGTACCTCCAATGATTTGTTGAGGGAAACTTTTGCGCCTAACTCAAGGCTTTAGGCGGCAAATCCCCTTCGTTCTTATCACAGAACGCCAACGCCTAATAACTAATCCCCACTTTCACCTTTTCTTTCTGTCCGGTGGGAGTCGTAATGGTGCCCGACGGTGGCGTTAAACTAATCTTCGGCAAGGCTTTCGCTCTCTGCCGACGTTCCTCTCGGACCGTCCCGATCTATCGGCGTTTCACAACCTTCGCTCGTTGAGAAAGTTCAGTGAGTATGGTTTTTAGGAATTGCCGAATCGTAGCGTTCATATCAAGATAGCCCTCTCACAATCTCGTTGCCTTTCAAAGTTCAATCCCTCGCGTCCACCCCCACATCCAACACTATGTCACCTGTACGCGTCAATGACCCGGATACATGTCTGCTGTATCGCGACCTGCACGGGAAGAAACCCGAGACGGTCGTCGCTGCAAAGGGTTCATACGTGTATCTCGATGACGGGCGGAAGTGAGTCCATATCCATGCTTCGAGTACAACAGAAAGAAAAGGTTTTCGTGTTCGTTCCGAATCTGATAGTATTTTAGGATCCTTGATGCTTGTGCCGGAGCAGCAGTAGCCTCCATAGGCCACGGCGATCTTCGCGTGATCCGAGCCGTCACAGAACAAATGACAGCCCTATCCTACCATCACACATCTCGTCTCACCAACCCCTCAGCGGAAAGACTCGGTCAGATGCTGGTCGGTCATCGCCCAGGTGGTCTTTCTCATGCGGTCTTCCTCTCCTCGGGATCGGAGGCGAACGAGAGTGCGATCAAATTGGCCAGGCAGTATTTTGTGGAGATCGGGGAACCGGAAAGGGTACATATCATAAGCAGGGATAACTCGTATCATGGGAATAGTATTGGTTGTGTCTCGCTCACGGGAATACCGGTGAGTAACATGCCCAGTTGAGTTTGGTGGACGGCGTTGAAATTCGTTTCTAGAGCCGTCGACGGCATTTCGAACCTATCCTCATGCAAAATATGTCCAGGGTCTCACCTTGTTATCCCTACCGCTACCAAAAGGATGGGGAGAGCGATTCGGAGTATGCTCAACGATTGGCGAATGAGTTGGAGGAGGAGATTCTCCGAGTAGGAGAGGGAAAGGTCGCGGCTTTCTTTGCGGAGACGGGTGGGTCGCTGCCGTATACTCTCCAGTTCGGATAGCTGATCCCGATATAGTCGTGGGAGCTGCGGCTGGAAACCTCACACCTGTCCCTGGATATTTCAAAGGCATTCGAAAAGTATGCGACAAGTATGGCGTCCTCCTGGTCCTCGACGAGATCATGTGTGGGATGGGACGGACGGGAAAGATGCATGCTTGGGAGTGGGAAGGTGAGATCAAGAGCTCCTGTACCAATGGCTTTGTCATGCTGATAGAACGAGTTCAGGTGTTGTCCCCGATATTCAGACAGTCGGGAAAGGCCTGAACGGAGGGTATCAAGCGCTCTCAGCGGTTCTGATACAGCAGCGAGTCGTCGATGGCTTGAAACGGGGTTCGGGCGCTTTCGCGAACGGGCAGACATTCCAATGTCACCCCGCTGCTGCGGCTGCTGGTGTTGCGGTCATGTCGATCTTTGAGAGCGACAACATCGTTGCTGGGTGTGCTAAGAGAGGTGCTGAGGTGAGTCATTAAGAGCAGTCACTTCCGTCCTACGGCTAATGGACCCACACAGCTTCGACAAGCTCTCATCGAAGCTGTTGGCGATCACCCAAACGTCGGAGAGATACGGTACGTACCCTACTCTGCTTAGCCCCCTGACCAATCTGACCCTCCGTAGCGGTCGAGGTCTCTTCCTCTCCATCGAATTCGTCAAAGACAGACAAACGAAATCCACTTTTCAGAAATCGCTCCCCCTCGCATCAATGCTCGACAACGCCATCTTCGCTCGAGGTGTATCCGTCTACTCTGGTTTCGGAAAGGGTACGGCGGACGGAGTTATAGGGGATCATGTTTTGTTCTCACCACCGCTCAACATCTCTTCGAGTGAGATTAGGGAGTTGGTGGATGCTGTGAAGGATGGGATAGATGAGGTTTTTGATACGCAGGAGATTCGGGAGATAATGAGCATGTAGAGCTCGAGATGCGATCCTGTAGCATCATGACACATTCCATTCATCGAAACATGCGATTCACGGTGTGTTCAGCTATATAGGGAGATACTCCCAACTGCAATCACGCTCTTTGATTCTTATGTCCATGATGACTGGATCGAGAACCCAGAACCTGTTTTCTCAAGTGTCTCGCCACTGCTCGAATGTGCAATTCGCTTCTGTTGAGTGGGTCTGCCTCGACCTCCAGGGAGAAAAACCGTCTAATCAGGTGGCTCATTTACTTTGTTTAGAGGTGGAAGATGTGGTATGTATCGCGATGTGTCAATGAATGCATGATGCAGAACGAGGTAACGACATTATCCCTTCCCTTCCTACTCCCCACGCCCCATCCCCCTCTCCTCCTCCTCCTCCCCTTTTCTCCTCATCGAATGAAATGCTTGACGTAATCCGCTCCCAACCCAACCTTCTCGAAATGAGCCCTCGCCAAATCAATCTTTGAGAAAACATCCTCAACCGCCTCTGGTTTCCCCATCGGATCGACGTAGATATAAGCTCCCGTCACATGAAACAAAGTCACCATCTCCTCAACACCTTCCGGTACTTCCAGAGTATGTATGTCACCAGGAGGTTCGAAGGCGTAACTCCCTTCCTCAGCCCACCAATCATGTTCGAGGTAATGCCATCGACCCCTCAAGCATGTCGCGTGAACAGGACCGGCATGTCGATGTCTCGAGAGGATTCCGGATTTACGGACTCGAAGGAGGTTGACAAAGTATCCTTGGGAAGTTGAGAAGAGGAGTGGACGGAACCATACGTTTGGGGATTGTGGGATCCAGAGTCTTTCGTCGGTGTTGTCTAGGTCAAGGACGTTGGAGTGGACGAGATCTTCGGGGACGGCGTAGAGGGGTGGTCCTTTGTATGGGACGGCTGAGACGTCGGTGGGTCGGACCATGATCGAGGATGGATTGAGGTGTGATGGTGAGTGGTGTGAAGGGCTGTAGAGCGTTATCGACCTGTAAGAGCTGAGTGTGGCGTGTTGTGAAGATGTTTATTGCTTTGGCTATGAAAACGTTCCATCTGCTTGACGTATTTCATTTGATATAGCCTTTTCCAGTCCGGGTCTCGCCGCTTGCTCCCATCGGCTTCACCGGATGTTCAACCGCAACGTTCCGCCTCAGTCAAACCCCCCATCATTATCACTGATCCTGACGTGTTCGCTTCCCCCCTCAAGTTTTCGGAGCCTTCGACCATGCCTTCACGGTCATCTCGGCGATGACGCTTCCTCAACCGGGAACGATCAGCGAGAAAAGGATGCATCATTCTTTCGATTGTACTTCTGATCCTTTTGGTCGTGTGCCCAGATGGTGTCGTCGAGGTTGCAGGTCTGGGCGTGGTATTCGTGTCCCTTCGCGGCAGAGTTGTATGGCTTCGTCGGTCAAGTAAGCTACTCACAGGGGAGTGAACGGAGTTTGATAGCTCATAAATGTCTTGACAGGCTCTGCTCCTACCTCTGATCCTCGAGCGTCCGTCCATCTGACTTGCTATAAAAACCTATGGAGCAGAAAGCTCACGATCGTCCCAGGCGTCGCTCGGTCGATCGGGTATTGGGCTCCAGATCTCGATGTACCTTGCTCGCAACCTCTTCCCGACGGGACGCATGGGGTTTGTAAGGCTAAAATCCTCGGACAATGGATCGAGACGGCTTCTTTCAGGTGAGCACTCCAAGTGCATTCGCAGCCGATACCATTTTCAGCTTGATGGTCAAATCCGTCGCAGTCTGCATATCCATCCTCTTCGTCGTTTCCTTTGGTCCTCTCGCGGATGATCGTGAGTCAAGTCGTCTCATTCGGTACGATCATACGTGGTACTGATCTCTACCCTATTTCCTAGCTAAACTGCGAAAAATACTTTTGGTCGGGATTGCATACACGGGAGCTGCCGCCCTCATGGGTCTTTTCTTCGTTTCCCTCTTCACAGCAGTCTGGGTCCCTCTCCTCACAGCATTGGTCACCATTATCGCAAACTCCTCATATCAAGTATCGGTCATCGCCACGAACGCCTATCTCCCCGACATGGCTCTGTTGGAAGTGGAGAGGAAGGGAGAAGATCCCGAAGAATCCCCCAGTCACGAACGAGCGACCGAACGACAATCCCTCATCCACAAGGAGTTCTCGGAGGACAAAGTGAAACTCGTTACAGCACGATTATCGTCGTTGAACATGGCCTTCGGTGGCATCTCCGCCTTGAGCGGTGCGATCGCCCTTGAGGTCTACCTTGCATCGTCGACAGATACGGATAGGCGTCTGCTCCTAGCTTGCGGTTTGATTGGCGTCTGGTGGGCGTTATTTGCGATACCTCAATGGTTGTTTCTACCTTCGGGCGAGCGGACTGGGTCGATCAGCCTACTTTCAGGATGGAAGAGGATTGGCGAGTTGTTGGTTCCCAGCAAAATTCAACGTCTGAGCAACCTGTTTACATTCCTACTCGTATGGCTTCTCAGTTGCGAGGGTAAGTCGATTGCCATAAAACAGTTGCAGTATTGATTCCTGCCCGACCAGGCAATCAGTGTGCATTTATGCTCACCATCTTGTACTCGAGCAGTCGACTCGGCATGTCTTCCGGGGAGATCCTCGTCCTCCTCTTCATCCCACTCTTCCTTTGCCTCATTGTCGATTTCGTCATGCCACCTCTACAGAAGTATACGGGGATCAAATCATCGTCCATATTTAAAACGTCCGTCATCGTGATGACGTTGTACCCTACCTGGGCTGCATTGGGTTTGCTTAACCTGCCTTTTGGCGGTTTCAAAACTCAGAGGGAGGTGTATATCGCGTTATCTCTTTACGCAACAGTATGTAGTTGCTGCTCCATCCTGTTTTAAGAAAGCACACTGACAAGGCGAATCAGTTTCACGATCCTTACGCGAGTTACGCTCGTGCCCTCTACGCTGGCATGATCCCACGTGTACGTCGATGCGAAAGTCCTCGAGCACCAAAGAGCTTGGTACTGACCGATTTGGATCAGGGCCACGAATCGAGCTTCTTCTCCCTCTTCGCTCTCACCAATAAATCAGGTGCCTTCATCGGTCCACTGCTGATGAGTGCGATCCTCCAATCGACTGGGAACTTTTACTATGCTTTCCTGGGTGCGGCGACGTTGTATGGATTGGCGATCGTGATTGTGATCTTTGGGGTTGATTTCGAAAACGGTGCAGAGCAGGCTAAGGAATATGAGTTATAGAGTGGCTGGAGATTAGATCTACACGTCATCAAGACTTTATGAAGGTTTTGAATTACTCTACTGAATATGTAGCTGTATCTAAAGCTATAAGCGCATCGTTAGGTTGGCATTGGTAAATGAAAGTGAGTTTGCGCGCTTTTAGTGATATCTTTTGTCTCTCAGCGCCTATCGTCAGGAATGTCCGTGTAGTCACCGGCAAAGTGTCCTTCTAAAGGGAGTTTAGGAATACATACATGTCTATGTGACCATCACCAAAGCCTCATACGGTTTTAATTCTATACTCCCATTGACAACCTTCGTCATCTCCCCAGAGTAATTATCGATATAATCCTTCACCTCCCCAATCGATCGAACCTCGGTCGGTAACTCGTATGACGCAGCTTCTTTCGTGAAATTGAGCAAGACGATCGTTCTCTCTTCGTGATACTCTTTAACGTAAGAGTAGATCCGCTCGTCCTTTGGCGTAAGAAGGGTGTAGATCCCGTATGTCTGGATCGATCGCGTATCAGCTTGGAAAGGACCCGCGAGAAAAGATCTAAAGGAGAAGCAAAAGTACGAATTAGACCTACACAGCTTAGATGTTTCTTCCGAAAAACCAGCATCCTCTTCCAAAACGAAAGTACACTCCCCTCATCTTCCCTCTGTGTGGCAACATTCCATTCCTTATAATCGTCATGTAGCCTCATCCAAGGTTTCTCGGCGTCTTTATTTCCCAACGAGAACCCGGCGTCGTGACTGTTATCCCATTGCATCGGGTTTCGAGCGTGATCTCGAGCTTTACGTCGGAGTCCATCCCAGACATCTGTCATGTCGGGATCATCAGTGCCATATTTGGCTTTTCGAGCGGTGAGCTTCCTATCAAGAGTTTTCAGTTTTGTTTTGTTTTGGAAGGGTGGGTGGGAAACAACTGAAGTCGTGCAAGGGTGGAAGACGACTGACTCAAAGTAGAACTGCTGAGACATGATATCCTTGTACTCTTCTATCGGCCAATCGGTAGGCAAGTTCGCCATGGCGATCTCCTCCCCTTGATAGACGTAAAGCGTTCCGGAGAGGGTACATTGCATCGCTGCGAGGACCTTTGCGGTAGCGGCGCGATATTCGGGTGTAGAATCGTCACCGAACCTTGAGACCGATCGTGCTACATCGTGATTCTGTTTCCCTCAGAAAGGGGTTTAAGAGGAGATTGCGCTGCGCTCACCTCGAGGTAAATGGAGTTCCAACCGCCTCTCTCCTGCATCCCGACTTGCCATCGGGATGTTATAGCTTTGAAGTCGCTAAGCGGGTAGTCTCGGGGGGCGAGTTGAGGGTATCCGTCTACTTCTTGCTGCTCGAACTGTCGTACTGTCAGAACATGCCAGCAATATTCTGCTCACTTGGAAGATCATTTGAAGTCTGCAGCTCGATCAGCTTTATTTCCCGCGTTGTTGAACTCACTCTTTGTTCTCCGGTAAGACATAAGGAACGAGTACGTCGAAGTCGTGATGTGTGAAAGGCTATTAAGAAAGGCTTAGCGCGACGTCATCTCGTCAAACCTGGACGGACCGTCTCTCCGACAGTGATGACATCAGGATCTGTACGTTCTCAGAATTTTGTAATACCACGCCGAAAGTCACTTACATTTCGACATGACCTCCCGGTTCATCTCCTGTAGGAACTCATGTATCCGAGGTCTAGTATCGCAGGGGGTTTAGCTACTCTCCGAAATATACAGCCCCTAAGAATCGCTCACCCGTTCGCGCAATGTTCATAAGGCCATTGGAATTTCTCGTTTGGATCTCGTATCGAAGCCTCGGGTAGGCTGGGGACTTTCGATATCTGAGGGGAAATTCAGCTCAACCCCGTCTGTCGGAAGTCATGACATGGCCAGCATACCAGATTAATGACGTCCATCCGGAATCCATCCGCTCCGCGTCCCAGCCACCATAGCATGATATCTTCGTACACCGCTTTCCTGACCTTTGGGTTCTCCCAATTCAGATCAGGCTGTTCCTTACAGTACAAACTGGACTACAGGTCAACCCCAGCTCCGCCAAAGTCTTAGCGAAAGAAAACCACTCACTGTAGGTAATACTCCTGAGTATGCTCATCCCACTCCCAAGCACTCCCATTCGAAAACTCCTCTCTCCAATTATTCGGAGGCAATCTCTCCCCCTCAACCGTGTACTTTGCAGGTCTCCACCAATAAAAATCCCTGTACGGATTATTATCCTTCGATTTCCTCGACTCTTCGAACCATAAATGTTGGTCGGATGTATGGTTCACGACGAGATCCATGACGAGTTTCATATCTCGTTTATGCATCTGTGAGATGAGTTCATCGACGTCGGATAGGTTCCCAAATTGTGGGTTTATCTCTTGGAAATCTGAGATGTCGTAGCCCATGTCGATTAAGGGGGATTTATAGATGGGTGAGAGCCAGACGACATCCTTAGTCGGAAAGAATTGCATCAGCTCAAGAGCATCAGACGAGACACGGAGTCCACGATTTGCTCACCACACCGAGATCTTTCAAATAGTCCAGCTTCGAGATCATCCCTTGAATATCACCTATACCATCCCCGTTTGAGTCACAGAAAGAAGCGGGGTAGACCTGGTAGATACAGCATTCCTTGAAATTCGCTCTCTCCTGATAGTGTTTGGGTGCAGCTTTCTTGATCGACATAGCGGATGGAGAAGTCCCTCTTGGTGTTGTCAAATCCTCTTGTTACTAGAAGAGTGAAATCAAGCCGGCTGCAGTTTGGCTCGTCAATAACAAAGTCTTCCAGTGTTACCAAATGTCCAACTTTTCCGTGCCTGCTAATCGAGCGAGCCAATCCGACATTACGGTATCAAGGTTTTTCATGGTCAAGCGGTAATCCCGTCCAGGGTAAAAAGCCATCCCGCCTTATCTCGTACACTACGTGTCACTCGCGTCGGTCCGATGCGATGTATCCCACATTTCCGGGGGATATCTTGTCTCATAATACTTCGAGTTTCCGCATCTCGCTTCCTATCTTTCATCCTCCTCGAACAACTTTCTTTTGAAATAATGAGTAAGATGAACGGTAACGGCGAGATGGAACAATACGAATCAGCCATCGAGAAGGCACACGGTCACAAAATCGAACACGTTACAAGCGATAACATCGAGAATGTCAAAGTCGTTGCTGCCGAAGCTAAAGCGGCTACGGCGAAAGAGCATAGTATGACCGTCAGACAAGGACTCAAGGCTTATCGAAAGGCTATTGGATGGAGTATCTTACTCTCTTCGGCGGTTATTATGGAAGGTTATGATACGATTCTGGTATGTCGTGTGTCCCTCGACGCTCTTGACAAGATAATTCGACTGACGTCGTGCAGATTGGGTCGTATCTCGGTTTCCCGTCCTTCAACAATACATTCGGGAACCAGGTTACGGATGGAGCTCCTTCCATCACCGCTTCTTGGCAAAGTGCTGGTATGTCCTGACACATCTCCAGTGAGAGCAGAGCTGACCTTAATCGATTTAGTTACGAACGGCGCATACATCGGAGAAATCCTAGGTCTCGCTGCGACAGGATACCTTGTCGATTGGTACGGCAACAAGAAAGTCATGACCGGTGCCACGCTCCTCATGGTCGCTTTTGTAAGTGACTCCTCCAGCAGCAAGTAGTACGGTTCACTGACTAACCTCGCAGATCTTCATCTCCTTCTTCGGTCAATCATTAGCTCTCCAGCTACTCGGTCAGATCCTCTGCGGTATCCCTTGGGGAGTTTACCAGACTGTCACCACTGTTTACGCTTCGGAAGTACTGCCCATCAACCTCCGAGGATACCTAACTTCCTATGTCAACCTTTGCTGGGTGAGTCGATGGCGCATCACATACGGAATATCATCTAACCGATTTTGCAGGTCATTGGCCAGTTTATCGCATCCGGCGTCCTTGTCGGAGTGGAGTACCGTACGGACCAATGGGGATGGAGGTGTGTTCACCCCTTCTTGATCGCATGAGCGAGCTGACTCTCTCACAGGATCCCCTTCGCAATTCAATGGGTCTGGCCAATCCCAATCATCCTCGTCTGCATCTTCTGTCCAGAATCCCCTACGTGGCGTAAGTTTTTACACGCACGCAACTTTGAAGCGCGCTCATTCGTGTTTCCCAGTCGTCGAGCATGGCCGCGACGACGAAGCAGAACTCGCCGTCCGTCGACTGCAAAGCAAGACCGACGCCGACATCGCCACCCCTCAAGAGACAGTCGCTCTTCTCGCCGAGACAAGCGCCATTGAGAAACGACTCACAGCCGGTGTCGGATATCTCGAATGTTTCAAGGGTACCAACCTTCGTCGAACGGAAGTTGCTGTCGGGACTTGGACGGTTCAACAGATGTGTGGACCGGTCTTGCAGACTTATGCCATCTATTTCTTCGAGCAGGCGGGTCTGGCTACGAGCCAGGCTTTTAACATGACTTTGGGTCTGGTACGTCGCTCTTACGATCCTGAATGGATTCACCTGATGAGCGATGTAGTACGCCATAGCATTCGTTGGGACTATCGCTTCCTGGCCTTTGATCAACCGATTCGGTCGACGCACGATCTTCCTCACAGGTCTAGCGGGGATATTCGTCTGCCTGATGATCGTCGGGTTCATCGCACTTGCACCGTCATCCAACACGAGCGCATCATGGGCCATCGGAGCTTTCCTTCTCATCTACACCTTGATATACGATTCCACCGTCGGGCCTCTTACCTGTACGTCGTACCCCACTTCGTACCTAGCTGTACTGACACCCTGCCCAGATGTTATCGTCCCCGAAGCACCTTCTTCCCGACTTCGACACAAAACCACCGTCCTAGCCCGAAACGCTTACAACATAACCTGCATCTGGACCGGAGTGATAACACCTTACATGTTGAACACGACCGCATGGAACTGGGGGTAAGTCTCAGTCCTTCCTTCTTCCTCTTCCCTCCTTCCTTCCACCTTCCTCCTCCTTGCTTTCCCTCGCAACATCACAAGCTGATATTTTGTGTTCAGAGCGAAAGCCGGCTTCTTCTGGGCTGGATGTTCGGCCCTCTGCCTGATCTGGGCATTCTTCAGACTCCCCGAAACGAAGGGGAAGACTTTCGCGGAGCTCGACCTGTTGTATGAGAAGGGAGTTCCGGCGAGGAAGTTTAGGGATGCTAAGCCGAATATCGGGCATTTGATCCAAAATACGCCGACTGTGGTACCGGGGGCGGTTGAGAAGCGCTAGTTTCTTGAGCGGGTTGGAGGGGGTGAGGTTTGGTGTATATTATTAGACGTTAGTATTCGGATGGAGATTGCAGAGTCAGTTCCAAGTCGACGATGGTATCTGAACGTCAAGGAGAGTTGTCCAGGTTTTGGGTCCGGGATTTGGAATCCTCGTACTAGTTGGAGGTACTGTGATGAGATGGTGAGAAGAGTTGGGCATGCGCCGAATATTGAAAGTGGGAAAGGAAAGAGAAAAACGAGAAACCCGGTGGATTGATGTTTTCCGTCCGATCAAACACCCAAATCGTATATCTCTCGGTCCAAATGACCTCACCTCCATCTCAACTCCGCATCGCTCTCGCCCAAACCTGCCCGATCTGCGCACCAGAGACGACAGGTCCAACACCAAGTCACCCATTCTCCGTACTCGAACGGAACCTCGTCCACGTCAGGGAGCAGGTTATCTATTCCGCAAAGCAAGGAGCGGATATCGTCGTCTTCCCAGAGTATTTCTTGCAAGGTCTGGTCAACGAGGGACGACAAGTGAGTTCTTCAGGTGACCTATATCCCACCGCCTTTGGCTCTTGATCTCTTTTGTTTGTGCTTTTGACTATATGGAAAAGCTGAGTTGAAAGTAGTACCTTACATACCCCTCAAGACACCTCGTCTCCTTCCTCTCCCACTTGGCTCAACAATATACCATCTCAATAGTAGGAACGATCGTCCATGCAGTCTACGAAACTCCTCCTTCAGACTTACCCACAACCTCACCATTCGATCACCTTTTGACAGAAGACGGTTCATCTTCATCGGATAAGCACCAAAGCCTGGAACGATGGGAAGAATACGTCCAAACTCACCCGGCTCGGAACCATGAACCCCTCCTAGAGAATACCGCAATCTTCATCGAAGCAGGGAGTGCAGAAGTCGTAGGGGAATATGCTAAGAGGAACTTATGGCATCCTGAGCGGTAAGTCACCGTCACCTCCACCCACCTCCTACCACCCACCCATCCACATCACTCTCAAAACCATAACCATACCCACCCGTACCCATACCCATACTGAAGGGAAGAAAGAGCGTGATTACTGATGAGAGAAGGGAATACCTCGCTCCTGGGAATGAAGAACATCGAGTGTTCCAGACGAAATGGGGGAAGATAGGTTTCATTATCTGTACGTCTACCTCGTTATCCTCCCTTGTCCTTCCATCCCAACTCATTCGTTCGACGTGAGCTTCGCTTGTCCTTTCTATCCCGACTCGATTCGTTCAACATGGAGCTGAGATGAAGGGATAAAACGTAGGCTGGGATGTGTCTCACCCTTCTGCTGGACAGGCTTTATCAGACCTTGGTGTGGATATAGTCTTCGCACCGACTTATTGGATAGGTTACGATTCCGCTCCGTACGTCCCTCTTTTTCTCCTTCTCTCCCATTCTAAAAAGCTTCCATCCCTTCCCTCCCCTTCTCGACCCTCAAAACGAAACATAGCTAAACCAGACCCGCTGCAGGATGATCCACAAACACCATCCCAACCCACCAACCTACGAAACCGAACTCCTCTCCGCCCTAACCTACGCCAGATGCTTCGAGACTGAAACAGCTTGGATCCTAGTAAACGCAGGAGGGAAGGCTGAGGAAGGTTATATAGGAGGATCCGGGGTGTGGATGCCTCTCAGGGGGAAGGTTGGGGGATGTAAAAGTGGTGAGGAGGAGTTGGTGGTTGTGGATGTTGATTTGGGGGTGCTTCAGGTGAGTCACAGTTTTAATGTCGGTTTCTGGAGCTTTGCTAAAAGGAGAGGATCAGGACGCGAGGAAGCTTTATAAGATTAGGGAAGATTGGAGCAAGCAGGAAGCGACTTGAAGCTACCATGATCCTCGCCTCTTTGATCCCGATATATCCACCCAGGAAGCGTCTGTCCAATCCTGCTTCTTGTCCGATATCTTCCTACAGATCCTTGATCATTTTTCACCGTTTGAACGTGCCAATGATAAGAACATTGCAAAAACAAGATATAAGAATGTTCCTGGCTGCTCAAGCGAGGTGGTACTCCACCTCGACCCGTAAAGTTTCACTCCAATCGTCAAAAGTAGCAGTGGATAGACACCAATTCTCGTTTACGGCTCACTCGATATTACTAAATATCCAACTTTGATCCAAACCCGAGTTCTGCCAAAGATCCTGCCATTCCCTATCCCAAGAATGGTTGATATCCCCATTTGACATCTCCGGCAGCAACAAACTGCTCAAACCTCCTAAATTGGCCATGTTGTTGTTCTCTGTAGCAGGTGGGAAAGTCGGTCCGGCAGCTTCGATCATGTTCGCCATTCCTCGTAGGAAGACGGTGTAACGTGATGCGAGGTGTCCCCTGGAAGGAGCGCATTGGTCGAGTGTTCGGGCTGCTAGGTCGACGAGTTGGAAGAGTAGGGAAGAGCGGGGATTCACGTCTGTGAATCGGTTCTGAGGTGGGACGGGTTGGAGTTGATCTTACCATGAGCATGGATTTGCATCTCGCTTTGACTCACTATCTATCGCTCCGGTCTGCCATGCCAACACCAGAAAGGAGGCCGTGTACGCTCTGCTCGGGTCAACACTCATTCTGCTCGGAGAAGTGCTCGCTCACATCACCACATAGTAATGATCAATTGCAAACGACAAGATCTCCACGATCCCAGGATCAGGCTCCAAGATGATATCTGCCGGACGCGCCGTCACGTCTACCGGGTTCATTGATGCCGAAGCGGAGAGATGGAAGAGGATCTGACTCGCCCAGCCGACGCTCATCCGGAAAACCTCACCGACGTTTCGCCATTCGCTTGCAGGTGGGAGGATGGTGCTTGCGAAGGCGAGGCGATACCACCGCAGTGAAGCTAAGGAAGTCAGCGAGGTGATCAGATGCCAGAATGAGGTTTCGCTGACTGAAGGGAAAATGTTGGCTCATTTTGTCGAAGTTTGGGATTGCCGTGGCTGAGGTAAAGGTTTCAGCTAAACATGAATCGGGATTGAGTTGTACTCACACATGCTCGACAAGAAATCTCTGACCAGGTTCACATCAGTATTTGAAGGAGGTTCTTACTAACTCACCTCTCGACTACGTTGACATCCTCGTTGAAAGCTTCGACACTTCCCTCAGAGACAGCCCGATCTCCCATCACGTGAGCGGCATGGACTACCCTCAACAACGATGTCAAACGCGGGTCGGTCGATTGAGTTGAGCCGCCAAGGAGGAACCGGGGCAGGATCCGACAGATATCGCTCGTAGCTAGTGTAGGGGATCTTCGAGCAGAGAGTGCGAGACTGAACACAGCATCAGGCTAAACGAGAGGGTGTCAGTAATCGTCCTCACTAGTGATCACTCTCTGTCAGGTATAGCATCGTCCGTAGTGTCCGTACATCAAGCGGGCTCGGCGAAGTCGTCAGGTCACAGAATGGTAGATGAGCCGAACGGTCCAGACCGAGAAGTGTAGCCCATCGAGTGGCCAAGCCAAGGCATTGCCAAGCGCTCGACTCGGAGAAGCGAGAGCGGTATCGACACCCATTAGGCGAGACGTCCACCGGCATCCAGTGAGAGTAGATCATCAACGCTTGAACCGTCTCGAGGCAAAGGTCAGATGGTCGAGGACGGAGGATGAGGCGATTGAGTTCGTGGTCTAGTAGGGTGACGAGGCTTTGGTACCGTGGATGGAGCCAGACATCCTTCCTACAAGACGATATCAGATAAAAGAACAACAACGGATGACTGAAATACTGACTGAGAAGGATGACCCCAATACCGCGCCCCAACCACGACGATATTGAGGAAGAGAGCTACGCTGGTCGGCCGCACCAGGTGCATGTCCCGATCGTACTGGGCGTCGAGGAACGGAGCATTCGGATGACATCGGTCAAAGAAGCTAAATATCAGTGGGTCAGCTTGTCGCCTGTAGTCTATTGAGCATACGTACATCCTGAAAGCTATACTCGCTTCGCCGAGAGTGATGATTTGCCTCGCTATCGGATCGTGCTCCTCCATATCAAAAGGATCGTCCGCTCCAAGCTCTTGCAACACTCGTAGCGGTCCATTAAAGGTGGTGCTGGGTGAACGAGGTGAAGTGGTATGTGGTGGAGGAAGTGTGAAGGGTTGAGAGGACGAGGAAGGGGCATTCAGAGGACTAAGATGTAAGCTTCGACCTTGGAAGGGATGACTCACGGCTCCATATATGGTGATGGACGAGAGTAGCTTGGAGCAGCGAGACTCGATGGATGGTCATCCCTCCTCGGCCCAACGCTTCCCCTCCGTTCATTCGCCAGAGCCTGCTCCACCTGTTGCAACCGTGTCTGCAGAGTGTCAAGTCTGAGTCAAAAAAGTCGTCCTTCAGCTTAATCTTCAAGGAGGAAGACAACTACTCACTGAGCTTGAACATCATCCAGGGCGCGAAGATTTGGGACACGCTTCGGAGTACGGTCAGGCTGCGTATGCTCTTGGTGATTCCCATCCATCACCACACCAGGGAGATGTACCGGATCGGGTGGAGAAGCAGGACGACTGGCAGTGTGAACAGGAGGATTCGACTGGATCCGAAGGTATGGGTTGTATCGTGGATCCCTCGCTTCCTCCTCGAACGAGCATCGGACCTTCCGCTCTTGACAGGTGACGCACGAAGCTTGTGAAGTGAATCCGCCGCATTTCTGCTTCCTATACTCCTCATCAGCCGAGAAGCTGGGATAGGAAGTGAAAGCATGGCTGACCGCTCTCGACATTGCGCACATGCATGTACCGTCCGACGGATGGGACCGGGGGATTCCATCTAAACGCTGTTCGGAGGTTGTTGATTACATGTGAACGAGATAAAGAAGTCCCGGGTTTGAGTGTATTTTGATTCCCCGCTTACGTAATGGACTGCACTCATCGTACCTCACACCGGAATATCCATTGATCTCTGCATAGCGACAAAAAAGTCAGATGCTTCGGAAGACTCAAACGCTATACTCCGTTACTCTGGATGACGTTGCTCTTCGCTTGACGAACCGGGCCCTACCACCCAGACTCGCGCCATGAATTCATTGACACTATTCAACCGAGAAAGGTAGATGGGTTTCACCCGTGCTACCCTCTCGTGGCTATCACCTACCTACCTTTGACAGGAGTCAACACGACCTGCAATGGAATGAAGTAGATTTCAAACTTTCCCTTTTTGGGCTTTGAGGTGGAGATATTCGACTCCAACCTAAGTCAGCGTATACGACCGGTGTGAATCATGCGCACTCGGGTTCGACACGATCATACAAATGATACGACTTGTCCCGTTTTCGTCCGCGTGAGTCGGGGTACATCTGACTGGGCTCATACCGAAGAAAAGAAAGAGACCCTTGGACTCGCTACAACAGCGCGAGATGAATCTCTCTCAGGGAAATGATCGATCGGTTCCTATTGGAGATGATACCGACCAAAAATCAACGAAAGGCGATGGGGCTTGGAAAGTCATTATGGAAATCAATCAGGAGACGGTGGCTAGGCGAGCCGAACGGTCTGGAGCCGGTCAGGGCGGCAATCGTCTGTTCATCTTTACATGGTAAGTTTTAAATGGTGATGATCAGCGGGTTCCGGATACTCGTGGTGATTGGTGAGCGTGAGAGCAGAAATTCAATAGACGGTATCGATCGTTTGTGACCCCAGAGATTTGACTTTCTGCTGAGGATCTTTTCGCTGCTTCTTGTTGCATTGATATTGAGAATCTGGTGACCCCAGATCAACAGCACACCTGATAAGTTATGTGCGATAACGTCATCCTACTTTCGGCTGCTTAAGATATCAGAGCCTGATAGATGTTAGCGGGTTAGATGCCCAAGCTATACGCGAGATGACAATCAGGGTTCTTGTGTACTTGGAGCGCGAGATTGACTTCTACCAGCGGGTCCTGCGCGCCGCTAGGGATAAGTACGGTCGTCATGATTCCGATCAAACGGCTAGCCTGGCATCATGTTGTACGGACAGTAAAATAATCATCCGCAGCAGCGTCAGCATGCTCACCTCGTATAATTGTCGATCTGCACGGTGGAAATCATGCAACAAGTCCCTTTGCTTTCCTAGCCAACGTCTCCTCGATTACTTCCTTTCCCCCGGTCATAGGTGATCCAACTAAAAACAACTTGAGCCGAACCCGAGACATCACTGCACGAACATACAAGCAAAGATGAGAGCTCCCTCCTCGTAGTTCTGATCAGACTTCCTCTCCCAGGTCGGCGGCCAGAGCTTCCTCCGCGTCTCGTAGTAGCTATCGTGTTTATCAGCACCATCGGAGGCGGCGTTGTACTGCAACGCGACTTTTGTCAGACTGTCTACTTCTGTAAAATCTGAGTGGCGCAGACCGTAGCATAGATTCCAGCTCGCCAGCCTTGACTCAGGTTGGGTCCTGACCGATGTGCAAGGAAGGAACCGAAGAGGAGCATCCCGCCAGGAGGCAGTTCGACGGGGATCCAGGTTTGCCCTGGGACCCAGTCCGGATCGATACACTACTTAAGCCCAGCCCAATCAGCTCGGTTGAAGGTGGAAGAGAGAAAGGGAAGCAGACATTGTTGGCGGCCTTGGGCACGGCCATCTTATGCGAACCAGGTACGACCTCGAGACAGCCTACGCGGAGCGCAAGAGAAGACAAAAGAAAACCAAGACATCTCTTCAGCTTTCATGGCCTGAGACTTTGCCAGCACTTGCCATTGGTCATGTCCATCGCATCTACAGCCATGAGGAAGGTGACGTTCATGTCGACGCCTGCGGCTTGGTACGCGGGTGCATCGATATGAGGATCGAATCTACTGTATATCCAGCCGAAGAACTCAATAGTTGCTTGAAGCTCACCCTCCAGCACCCCATGACTGAATCCAGCCCCAATATCAGCTCGTCGTTGTCGTCTTCAATCTTCGCTTGATTCTTTTGTTCGTTCGACCCAAACCCACAAATTCGCGTAATTCTCCGTTCTACAAATCCCTATACTCCCATCTCTCAACGTCTCGGTATAAGCCATATGTCTTCCCGGGACGTTCGGCCAGGAATGCACCTCTTTGCTCCAGTATTGGAGCTGCTCGGCTGCTGTTGGGGATAGGACATCGTTGAGGATTAGGAAGCCGTTCGTTTCGTAGAAAGTGAGCTTGGAGGGGGTGATGACGTATGGCTCGTTCGGATCGGATGACATCTTGTCGGATATGTATTTAGGTGTATTTGCCGATATGGACTCAGCAGTAGGAGACCAATAGAGTCACTATAGACCGATAGGGAAAGCGATTGATAACTCAAATCAGGCGAACTAAATCGTTGCGGTATTATCTTTTCTACTGATCAGCTGCCTGGGGTGAAAAAAGGTGAGAAAGTCATCCCGGCTATATCCGAAGTCCAAGAAACTAAGTAGTCCTGAGCTCCATTCACCCAACCCTCAGATGTCGTCCGATGCCTTATACGTCACGCAACTTCCTTCCTGCTCCCCTGAAGAAAATACCTTCCATTGCAGCTCCGCCCAATCTTGTCAACCTCAACGTGATCCGCAGCAACTCGGGTCTATGCCCGTATGCAGCCAGTGTTTTCCATCTCGGATCTTGCACTTTCTGATAGGTTTTGCACATCCCAGATGCCGAGAACCTGTAGGGAGAGCGTGAAAAGCTTGGAAAAGATATGCACGGAGCACAAGACTGGAAGCATGACGTGTCTAACCAGCAAAGCACCACGGTGGCGAAACAGTGCGTGGATCAGAAACGTACCAGTGCTGGAAGTGGTCACCCCAGTTGAACCATAGAAATCAGGGGAAGATATCTTATCGTACATGAAAACAGCAAAACCATATTGCCAAGTATACCCAATCACAGTTTCACCTCCCGCTCAATATCCTCTCTGGAGGGACACCACTCATCCTGCAACTTCTGATCCAAGCTCAATGGGAAGATCTCGTTGGGGTCCCACCACTCTCCCCAGCTCTGAAAATCCATCAGCAAGATATAGGTATCACCGCCCAAGTACGCTCGACGCACCGTCAAGAAGATTGCATTGGGGTCTTGAGGTAAATCCGATTTATCAAAAGCTGCCAAGATCGATCTAGCGCCTGAAACCAAAGGCCATCAGGGATGTAAAGCTAAAAAAGCTAGGCAGAGTTCGTACCGGTCGGCACATCCTTTGCATCCGGCGAGTTACTCGGCATCTTCGTGCCCGAATGTCTCGACAACTGCGTGCCGGGTATCATACCAGGCGAAACGGCTACAACAGTAGCCTGATCTTTCAACTGTTGTCGCCAGTGGTGTGCACCGAGGAGTTGCGCAAATTTCGAGCCGCCGTAGACTTCCAACATGCTTGCGCTTGAGTTGGCTGAGAGGATCGAGTGGAGAGTACCTAGGCGCGGCATTGAGAGGGGGGGAAATCCAGAAGGGAAGCGGACTGACCCGTGTCTTTCACCATACGGATCGCGCCGGACGAGACGAAGACTATGCGGGAATGCGATTCGACTATCGGTTCACGAAGGAGGTACATGAGGTAATGGTGAGCTAACGTCCCCATCAGCTTTCGAAGACAAGACTGCAGCTGGAGAAACCGCACATTGATGGTTAACAATATACGACTCGTTCCAAGGTGAACCCGGCGGTCCAAGAGCCTTCCCATCCTTCACAACAGCATGGTTCAACAAGACATAATCAAGCTTGTTCCGTCCGAGCCTGGCGATGGCTTCCTGAGCGAACGTCCTGACTTCGCGTAAGTTGGCGAAATCTACTTTGTGTAGAGAGATATCATGTTTCGATGTATCATATTTGAGGTTATCGAATGCGGGTTTGCTTTTGGAGGGGTCTCGGACGCCTAGGATGAATTTGTAGGGTACTGGTTGGTCAAGGAGAAGTTGTTTGATGACTTCGAAACCCTGCAATGTTTATGATGAGCGTTATGGAGTGCTTGCGGACCCAGACCTACCAGACCTGACGAGGTTCCTGTGCGATTGAGGTGACTTAGCGCTACGACCTCCGCGGTACACAGGTGCTTACCGGTCGCGATGATGGTCTTCACAGCGTTGGCCATGACGATTAGACTTAGTATGTCCCTGGAAAAGGCTCTATCAGTCGATCCTCAAGTCTTCCTTAGAAGCGAGTCGAGCGAGCGCATCTACGGCTTACTGAGAAGGAGGAGCTACCCTTGGATCCCGGAACTAAAGTACCCCTAGTGACCAGGTACAGTTTTACGTAATCTAACCCATTACCACGCATCGGCCATCCGGGCTTTTTACCTGTAGCGCCGACCTTCCCGTTATCGCTCATACCCGCATGCATCCATCCTGATTTGAACCGCCTTAATTTCCCATTTTCCCTCTCTACCTCATTCATCGAGCTGGCATACGAGATGATCGGGAGAATCTTCTTGCTCACAGCAAGCCTTTGCGCACTCGTCCATGCCATCCCAACAAATAAGAGTCTGGGCAAGAGACATTCCGATTGCTTCAGCTATAATATCGCGGGATGTCAGTATCCAGAGCTTGGGACGCAGGGTGCCGTGGTCACTGTGCGTCGAGACGTCCCTGAAGATGGTGGATATCGGTGCCTTTTATGGAAAGCTGAGCGAGAGTTGTAGGAAGTCGGAACTTGTTCCGAGATTGGGGTAGATATCCTTCAACAAGGAGGAAACGCGGCGGATGGTGGGTCCACATAATAAGGCAGATCCGGAGGTTGAGGGCTCATGAACCTCTTTCGTAGCTCTGCTTGCATCCGTCTTTTGCGTGGGAGTGATCAGCGCCTACCATTCGGGTATCGGAGGGGTGTGTATGAGTTCTGGAGTAAACGCTGATAGCTCTCAGGGCGGTTTCATGATCGTTCGGTTCAACAATCCTAACGGGACTCATGGTTACGAGACGATCGATTTTAGGGAGACGATGCCATCAGCGGGGAATGAGACGGTGGGTGGGCTACGGATGAATTGGAATAACGCTGATCCTCGAAGCTGTACTCGGCGTACGGAGTTCACCAGACCAAGTCTATTATCGGTGGCCTAGCTGTCGGTGTTCCAGGAGAACTTCGAGGTGAGTCAACCATTCTGCCATCTCCAAGCCTAGTCCGACCTCATCGCCTAGGCTGGGAGGCACTTCACTCTCGACACGGCTCTCTCCCCTTCAGTACCCTCCTTCAACCAGCAATCAACCTAGCCCGTAACGGCTTCCCAGTAAATTACGACCTCGCAACCTTCCTCGCAAAATCACCATTCGTCGTCAACGACACTTACTTTGCCGAATCGTACGCTCCGAACGGGACTGTCCTCAAAGAAGGAGATACATGTTATCGAGAGAGATACGCAAACACCCTCGAAACCATCGCCAATGAAGGTGTTGGCGTCTTTTACGCCCATTCGAGTATAGCGAGCAATACTATAAAAAGGATACAGGAGACGGGTGGGATTATGACGGAGGAGGATTTGGCGGGCTATACCGCGATCGTCCGTGAGCCGTCGATGATTTCGTATAGGTACGCTGTCATATCCTTCCGAGGATACTCACAAACTGATTCCTCACAGGGACAAGAAAATCTACGCCACTGTCTCACCCAGCTCAGGAGCGATCACACTCTCAGCGCTAAAGATCTTCGAAGGCTTCAATGGATCTGCTCCGGATTCTTCGCCTGCTATCAACCTCACCACGCATCTGCGTGAGTTCATCCCACTTCTCTGATACTGGACCCGCTGACATACCCAGTCGTCGAAGCCAACAAGTTCGCCTACGGTCAACGAGCGACTCTAGGTGACCCAGCTTTCACGGCAAACGTGACTACTCTCGAGAAATCATACCTCACCGAACAAGTCGCTTCCGAGGCTCGAGCGAGAATCTCAGATACTCAGACATTCGGGACGACCTACTATGACCCGTCAGACTATATCCCCCCTAGAGAGTCTGGGACAAGTCATCTGGCGGTTGTGGATAGTACTGGGATGGCGGTTAGCCTAACGACGACCGTGAATCTGATCTTTGGCTCCCAAGTCAGTGAGTGCATGGTTTTCCGCACAAAGCAGTATCGACTTGCTCATCCCTCTTCTTTCCCCTGTGACCGCAATCTCCCTCATCCTCTTCAACCTCTCGCTCATGACTGTTGATTGAATCTCCCCGCTAGTGACCTCCGATGGAATTATCCTCAACGACGAGATGGACGACTTCTCCTCCCCAGGACAAGTGAATGCCTTTGGATTCGCTGCCTCTCCGATCAACTTCATCGCCGGCGGGAAACGGCCACAATCTTCCATCTCCAGTACGATCGTCGAGAATGCAGATACCGGCGAGATTGTGATGGCTACTGGATCTGCTGGAGGGAGTCGGATCATCACGACAACCGTACAGGAGGTGTATCATTATGTTGATCAGGGTCGGAATGCTACTCAATGCACGAGGCAGTGAGTCCTTGCCCAACTCTCCTTCTGACTCGTCCTCTCACCTTCCTCGCATCTCCTGCGCACAAATCCCATAGGCTGATATGAATCGTAGTCCACGGTGGCATGACCAACTTTCCGGAATCACCTACTTTGAGTTCCCAAGACCCGACCTAGGCGTCGAGGGGTACAACAACGGTACAGTCGGGTACTTCAAGGATCTAGGTTACAATATCACGTACGAGGATCCATACACCGGCTCGACCTCACATGCTATCGCTCGACTACCGAATGGGGAATTGTTGGCTGCGACTGATCCGAGGAAGCCTGCGGGGTATGGGGCTGCTTACTAATGAGAAATGAATATAGAAGAAGAAGAAGGCGGGCCAGAAGAGCCAGTGCAAGGACTGTAATTAACCAAGAAGAATGTTCAAGTCTTCGCGGTCTCATCATGTAGATAGATGTAGCTCGCGTTTGGGTATGCAATTGATTCATCAGAGACTTAATCTTTCGACGCGCTCTTAGACATACGGTGTAATCGCTGGGTCACGATGCTCTGGTTAGACAGGTTTGTTTGGCGTTATCCGAATCCCGGACAATGAACCCCCGCCAATACGATCACAAGCACGATAAGCATTCCACATACACAAAACGAGCTGACATCCGGATTATGTTTTCTGATTCAGTGGCATTGCGAGCTCACGCTACAGCTTCGGAATTGGTTCTTTCCAAGCCACCTCGAGGAAATCCACGACATCGTTCCAAAGCTCCACAGGTTTCTCCATTGCCGCGAAATGTCCACCCTAAGCCACCAATCATCAGCATGCCTCGCCACGAATTCCTCCTTATCCCGACCGAACCTCGCTATCGCTCGGGCTCGGACTCCGACTCACCGAATCATGCCTCCTCGACCAAACCAGATTGACTCTCCCCTTAACCCACTCGATCGGCGTCGGCAAGATCTCCTTTGGGAACAAACTATACCCGACCGGTTTATCCATCAACTTCTTGAACAGTTTCGACTTATCCACGTCGGATTCACGACCGTAGCTCGTTCGGTAGTGATAGAGCGATGTAGAGGATGTACCTGTTAGCCAGTAGAGTGTGATGTTGGATAGGATTAGTTCGAGTGATGGAGAGGTGTCGGTGTCGGACCATGAGAGGAATTTTTCGGATATCCTGATGGAGCGGGGAAGGGGGAGAGCGTGGGTTAGCTTCTCGCCATGCCTACGGAACAAGCGTTCGTTGTTAAGACGAGTGGAGCGTGGGTTTGGGGCGGGACTTACCACGCGAGTAGGGCGATAGGATTAGATCCAAGGACAGTCCCGATGGTTGAAGCTTTGTGGGTGTTTCTCAGCGGGACGGCGTGTTTGCAGTGAGAACGGGCGACGGGGTAGCTCACGCTTCGTAGCCTGCTCGTTCATATAGGCAAACTCCCATTTCTGATTCTCATCCGTACGTCTCACGCACTCCCGATCAATCTCGTCGAGTGAATCCATATCGAAACCATCAGGTTTCCCAGCATAAAGGAAGTTCACGTGTACCGCTGTATATATGTAATCAGATCAAAACCATTCAGTACGTGGTCGGATCGAAAATTGCTAAATGAAGAGGAAAACTTACCCTTGCAAGCCTCGAACCTCTCACCAAGCAGACAACTGACCATGGCTCCGATATCGCCACCTTGGGCGACGTAACCCGATCCGAACCCCAGTCCACGCATGAGTCTGTCGATGATGTGCGCGTTATCGAGGGTAGCGAAGGTTTGATTGGTGGGTGGAGGTGAGGAGAAACCGAAGCCGATCAAGGAGGGGATGATTATGTGGGCTGGGAGGTTTGAGGGGGTGTACGTGGATTTGATGTGTTTAACGAGGGGGATGAACTCGAGGAAGCTGCCTGTGTAATGGGTCAATATGTGCTCCAAATGAGACTGAAGGTCCGGAGACTCTATAGTTGGGAGAGCGGAGGGATCCTAGGGCATACGATAAAAGCGGCAATGGTCGATACTCACCAGGCCAGCCGTGAGACAAGACGAGCGGAACCGCATCTTCCTTCTTCGAGAACAGAGCGAGGAAATGCATTTCATGTTGAACTCCATCATGCTGGATCGAAGCAGTGAAGTTCGGGAAAGAGTTTATCTCATTCTCCGTCTTTCGCCTAATCATGACCGAGTCGATTAGCGGACCTATCTACTGCGTACAAATAGGTAAAACGCACCAGTCGAACGTTTCTTCCCAGTACTTTGTCGTCTCAACGATCCATTCCCTCGATATCCCAAGTTTACGACTCGAAGAAGTGTTCTCGTAAGTCTTCCTCGGAGGCCGCTTCAACGCTTGACGAAGGAGGGATTGGAGGTCGTCCACATCGGATCGAGGTATCGCCACGGAGAAGTCCTTGATCTGGATCGTCGGAGTGTGGGGCAGTGAACCGAAAGGTCTGCTCTCGCCTGACATGTTGGCTGTAGCGAGTTATTATATCAGCTTCAGGAAGGGAAATACGTTCCCCTTATCGACCTGGGCGACGTCCTGTTCATTACCCGAGAGCCGGTCTCACTCGCTTCCTTGCAAACTTCGTGTTCACCGTGAAGCGATCGAAACGACCTTTACCCTGCGAATGGTTGTTTCCGGTCGGTATCTTGGTGCACGTCTCTCTGTTGATCAGGCTACCTGAGTTTATGTGATGGACAACGACCTCTTATGTCCTCTGCAGCCTAAACTTCTCTACCGGCCGCTCCGGCACCAACTACTTGACGGATTTGCGTACGCGGTTATACCCTTGCATCGAGAAGCCCCAGATCAGGAAGATACGCTATGCAAACCAAAACAATGCCAGTCAAGATGTTGATGACTTCTCCAAGAATCTTCTATTATCATGCTTTTCGGTGCTATCTCCTTATCTGATATCCTATCCAGCAACATCGTATCTCTCCGCTTCATCGTGGGTTTCTCTCCGAGAGCTAACCTTTCTCCTAAAGCTTATACGTATCTGTTTGGAGCGTTCGTAAGCGTGAGCTGTACCCTTTCCATTCTCATGGGCCCAGGTTCACTCGCTGATGATGCGGATAGTCTCGGCTCGACGCTCTTTGGCTATGACTTGGGTATCATAGCATCGGGTATGCCGATTCTGGTAAAATGGCGGCGGCGAATCTCGCTGACATGGAACGTAGTCACCTCCCCTGCGGACTTCCTTCGAGTGGTTGGAAACCCGGCATATGCGTATGCGGGATTCATCGTGTCTGGACTCCAGCTGAAGTAAGCCCGACTCGAACAAGTCGTAGGGAGTCGCAAGTGTCTCATAAGACTGCAGAGGTTTTCTGGGTTGTATCTCAGCCTCTTTGATTGCCGATCGTTTCAGTCGGCGAACGGCGTGTACGTTGTTGAAGCCTTGAGAGCTAAGTAGCTCCAACTGGTATGTTCGTCTGTCCCTTCATAACCTAGCCATTTGACAAGGTAATGTATGCGACCAGTATGGACGTTTTCCCTAGAGTTGATGACGATGGCCACTTTGTATTGTTTGTCACTCCTTGTCTAGTAAGACTGCCCCTGGAAGCTGGGTAGCATGGCCAGGATAGGTTGGAGCATGGTGTGTCCGAAGAAGAGAGACATGGAAGACCTTATGGATCCTCGTTGTGTCTGGGAGTTGCAAGCATTGGGTCCAAGTCGCTTGATGGTCCCGCATTTCACTACTTGCTTGGCCTAGCGGTGCGAGCATTCCCATTGGTAGGAGAACTTTTGTCGCCTGGCGAGTGAACAGGTCTTGACTTTGCTTTGCAATGTAAGCTTATGCATAAGCTTGGTTGGCTTTGGCAATACTCGCCAAACAAGAACGATGTACTCCGGTTATATCCACCATAATACTGGTCGCTTCCGGGACTTCGGTTCCTTTGTTGGGGTTGTTGACCCATCCTGGGTGGTAGCCGAAGTGTGCGTAGAAAGGGCTATGCTTGATTGCGGAATGCTCAGTACTGTTGTATGCGAATGAAGCTTGCGCTAGAAGTGTCCACCAATCGTCTTGATTGTACGACGTAAAGACCCGAAGATACTGTTCAAGGACTTGATTGACTCGCTCGGTCTTCCATTGGTCTGAGATTGGTATGTGGTAGACAGGTTGAGCTAAATTCTCAGCTGGTCGGTAAGGTTAGCCAGAACTTGGAAACGAGCTTCAATCCTCGTACTGTTCGGCAGACCATGCTGAGATACAACGTGCCATAGACTGTACTCGTAGTGACTTGAACCAAGCTCAATCGCCTGTCATGTTCTCAGATGCTCCTGAGTCAAGTATCCACTGGCTTGAATGAGCGGCAAACGAGGTTGCCTCATCAATGGCAAGAAGCAAACGGCTGATCTTGCTCTTGTCATCAAATGAGGGTGAGGTTGGCGTGGGCGGTGAGAGCGGTGGATTTGGTCAAGGTATTCGATCCAGGAAACTGCAGCCTGTGCGTTTGCCTTGACTCCACCCTTCTTCTTCCCATTCCTTCCTTTGAACCCAGAAATCTCGTTGTGCTGGGGGAGTGGGGACAGTCCATCACCTAGTGATTGTTTGAGTGACATCGAGCGCAGGGATGCTCCTTGCTGAATCCCTCCCCAGCTCTCTTCAGACCAACATAGTATTCCTTCATATTGTTTGATCCTTCACCCATCTCAATGCTGTTCATCTTTGCTGCCACAAGGCCTTATTGTTTGTGCTATTAGACTGCCTAGCATTGATCCTCAGGACAGCAACTCGAACGTCCTCAATGCTGGGGTTCTCGCTCAAAGTCCAGACGCCATCGACAAAGGATGTGATTAGTTTGGGGAGACGATTGAGCATGCTATTGACACAGAGCGCATCGAGATCGAAAGAGAGTAGCTTGAGCTCACGGTACGCGCTTGTACCTCGTTCACGCATGCCTCCACATCGTCTCCTTCCCTGCACCTGCTATCAATGAACTCCCGTCCGGGCGCAAAGAGTACTGTGCTCCAATGTTGCCATAGCTCTGTACGAGCTCGAATGGTCCACAAGATAGGTGGATAGGGAATGGTAGCTGATGGGAGGACAAACGAGCTTGAGCGAGTGAGCGATAGCGCAAGTATGATCCTCTGCCTCCACTTCACATATTTCTCCTTGCCCAGTAGCTTTGGGACATCACCGAACGACTTGGAGATGCTGTCACTGTGCGACATGGCGGAGCGATTGATGGCAAGGTGTATAGGTACGGGATCGGACAAGACCGTTCGATTAATTGATGTCGGTCGAGCGCTCTTCAATACAGTGCCGTCAATATGCTTAGCTGCTTAAAGCAAAGGTCTCATAATCTGTTGATGTTTATGATGATGGATGCATAACATGAACGAGCGAATAGTAAACGTTTTAATTTAAACCGGACGCGGCGCGACGCGAGCTTATCCGAGCCCTCCGACATCTGACGGATGACGAGCTTAAAAAAAGGTGTCTGATACTTCACTTATGATTTAGAACTTGATCATCCCCTGGCTTCAAGCCAATGTCTTCGGACGTCCCGCTCGCAGACGTCAATTTTCCACAAGCAACCGATCGCGAAATCCAGGCCGGTGTACGGATTAGCAACGATATCGAGAACCCTCCCAGCGATACCTTCACCGAAGCCCTCCCACCGGTAGATGGAGGAAGAGACGCCTGGCTCTTCCTGATCGGTGCAGGGCTACTTGAATTTTTCGTCTGGGGTTGGCCGACCTGCGTCGGTATACTCCGGGTATACTGGTTGAATGAGCTGTTCGGTGGCCGGGATGAGAGTGTGATCACTTTGGCGGCGACGTTGCAGAGCGGTTTGCTGTACCTTGGTGTTGGGTTTATTGCACCGTGAGCCGCTCTATGCTCTCGTCTTGAGGGAACGCACCTTGATAGGGAAATAGGGTGTATACTGCTTTCCCGAATCATGGAAGGATAGTCCAGTTGATCGGGCTGGTAGTCTCCTCCGCCTCGATTATAGCGTCGGGTTTCGTTACGCAGGTGAGGGATAAGCATTCCACTCGGAGGCTGATATCGAGCCCTGGCATTTGCTCGTAACTACCGGATGCCTTTACTCGTTCTCCGCTGGTAGATCCTTTCTCTTCAGCTCATGTCTCGCTGAGCCGGACAGCGCTGTACTATCCCGTGACCGCGTTCATCTTCGAATGGTTCCACGCTCGACGAGGTTTAGCAGGAGGTCTACTTTGGGGCTGCACAGGGATCGCCGGAACCGTCCTCCCCTTCGTGATCAAAGGTCTCCTCGAAGTCCTTCGTTATCGAGACGCGATGATCTGCCTTGGACTTGTTTACGGTACGGTCGGTGCCATAGCTTCGATCCCGATCAAGAGACGTGTACCCTTGTCGTCGTATGAGGCTGGTGTGGGGCATCAGGGTGAAAGAAGAAGACGGGAGAGGACTCATTGGAAGTTTTTGGGGAATAGACCGATGATGGCGGGTTCGGTGCTGGTGTTACTCACTGGTATGGGAATGTTTATCCCTACCTTGTGGATACCTAGTAAGTCTTGGAGACGCTTGTAGATTAAGCTCATCGAATGCCTAGCCTTTGCGAACGATTTGAAGGTGACGCTGCCGGATGGAACCGGTCTCATCGCAATCATGAATGGTCAGTCATGGTCCAATTCATCAACCCAGAAGAATCCTCACTTCGCCAGCTGCATCCATACCCGGACAAGTAGCGCTCGGGTACATGACTGATCGACTAGCCCTGCGCACGGTAGTCGCCATAACATGTATCGGCGCAGCTCTCTCTTGCTTCTGTCTGTGGGGCTTCGCAACCAATGATGTTCTCCTCATCCTCTTCTCCCTAGGATGGGGTGCGACAGGCCTGAGCTCGACCGGGTTTTGGTCGAAGATGATATTGGATGCTGCTCGTCAGTCCGCCTCGCGATTCGAGTCGTACAGCGTTAAAGTGAGATCAGATGATGACGTTTCTGCCACTGGGTTGGTTTTTGCTATCTTCTCTTCCTTGCGTGGGGTCGGGAATCTCACTTCTGGTAAGTTCAGTACAAGTCGGAATATTGATCGTATTGATGAACCGCTAGGACCGATATCCGATGCACTCCGCAAGGTCAAGCAAAGATCTCTGATAGGCGCTCCCGGCGGATTCGGGTTCATGAACTATGTAAGCCAATCATCCGCACATTTGTTTGGGTTTTCAGCTCTTGCTGACTCGTCGGGTATAGGGGGTGTTGATAATGTATACCGGTTTGATATGGGTCGCTAGTTCAATCGCATTCTGGGTCATCGCGGAGAAGAAGCGGTAATCTGCGAGATGATTATGCACTGATTCACCTTGAACAACCTCACGTCAGAGTTCCCGGTTCGGTTCATTTGCGCGCATTCGATGAAACCATTTGATCCTGAAAATTTACGAAGCCAACTCAAACAAATCCGGTCCCGTACTGATACATCAAAAGGGTGGGTTGGCTATACCTTGTGTATGACTGTGAATTCTAGCGCTATGAAAGCCACATAGCCCATCAACATGGCGAGGCCGATGATACGAGAAAATCTGCCTTGCAATAAGACCGTGAAGGCGAGAACGACCGTGGAGCCAAACATGACCGCTATCTCGGCGGGCACGATATCTCCACCTTCGTACGCACCACCCGTGACGGTCCAGATGATACCGATGCAGAGCGTGAGAAGGAACATATTGCTACCGACGGTGTTGGCCAACATGATGTCCATGTGTCCCTTGTAACCGCTGAGCACGGCGATGAACTTTTCCGGGATCGTTGTGGCGATGGACAGTATGACGACTCCGGCTAGGACGTCCGAGATCCCAAACTCGTCGACGAGGTTGGAGGCGGCGTTGGAGAGAACGTAACCGCTGAGGAGGACGGCTATGAAACCGATGCCAAGCATCACAAGGTGGTAGGCGACGCCTCGGACTCTGCTTCGTCGACCGGTAGCTGCGATCGTCGTCGAACTCCGCGTGGAACTTCTTTCGAGTGACGGTCCGTGTCCAGAGGTTTGTCGTCCACGCCGAGAGGCAGGGGTTGTCTCCTCCGTATCTGCAACCGCTTCGATCGGTGTCATTGTCGTGTCACGTGAATTGTCGCCTTGAGCAGAGTTCTGATGAACAGATGGACCAGACACGTCTCCGACTTCACTCGTATCCCGAGCCTTTCCTATCGACATAGTGACTTGCTGTTCCGTCAAGGTTGCAAGGACGATTTGCCCGTCAAAATCGGTCCGTCCGACTGGAGAACGATCGTTCGAGGGAGCCAACTGGATGTGTCGATTCGAACGAGTCGACTGGATGCGTCCACTGGAACGGATCTCCCGTACCTCCTGGTCTCCATCCTCAGCACCGTCGGCACCCTCACAGTTATCTTCGTCCGAGTCATCAGAGTCGGGATCACTATCAGAAAGATCCTCTGGAGCTTTTGTGATCCCCTTGGCGATCAGGTAAGAGATCGAAGCGAGGTAGACGACGAAGAGGCCGAGGAAACTGCCACCGGCAGCTCTCCAATCGATCCGATGTCCAAAGGCGAGGAGTGCGGAAGCCAAACCGGTCACGATGAGGAGTGCGACCGTGTAGATTGTCGAACTCTTCTCAAACAGATCACCGGTTGGATTCCTGTGGAATAGTAGACCGAGCGAGAAGGCACCGATGATGTTTGCGATGACGGAACCGACGACGTTACCGATAGCGAGGGAAGACCTGTTCCTGGCCAAGGAGATAACGACAACGGCCAGCTAGGGGAGTCGTTTGTGAGTTTTCGACTCGGATACTTGCGCGTTCTAACTGTCTTCACCTACCTCTTCCCACTCGGCACCGGCGGTTAGCAGTGCAATCGCCGGTTGAGGTATCCTCGTCTTTTGCGCGACGATGGCGGTGTGATCGATGAACACATCCGCCCCACGCTCGAGCACAAACAAGGCGCACAAGAGGGAGGCGATATTGTAGGCGACGATTTGACCGTTGACCATCACGGATGGCCTGCCATGAATGCAAGATCCGAGGTTGGTGAGGATCAGCCCGGCGTTTCCACGGGTGGAAGTGTGGCGACATTTTCCCTCAATCCCTGTCGCACAAATGAGCTTGCCAACTGCGACTGGCTTTCGTGAGCTTTTTCTCCTCGCCGCTGCTCTCGAGACCTAGATCCGTCTTGGGACGTCGCGCGGGGCGTGAGCGGGACTAAGAGAACCTTTAATTTAGATCAAGTGGGATTTGCCTGACAATCCTAGGGTGGATTTCCTACAACGGTCTGTGACCGAACGCTGGCCCTCGCAGGTCCTTTGTACGGCTATGGAGCCCTCGCGGAGCGCTAGGAGCGGACCCCACCCTGTATGCAGTCTGGGATGATCTCTTCGGAAGGACCTGCTGATCCTTTCCCGGCGTTGTTGCAGTACCTAAGAGGGCAGTTTCGATCCATCGAACGACCAGTCCTCCTAACACCGTCGATCAACGGCCTCGTCCACTTCCGGAAGGGAGAGGAGATGACCCACCGTCGACGCACTCACTTGTGACGAGAGGGATCCGCCGTTAATGAAAACGAGTACTGCGTGCACTTGATTCATGCCTTATATAGTTCGTTGTGCGTTTGAGGAAATACCTCCTCCCCTGGATGGCTTTAAGTAGGGGTAGATCGTGTGTAGGAAGATGAAGCTTGATGGCAGGATAACGTAGCTACGTAGCTACGTAGCTTACCGGTTGAAGAACGAAGAGATGTTGGAGTATAGAGGTGTCCATCCCCTTCAAGCATGCCGGCAAACTAGCAAACTGAGGCGGACTAGACAAGCAGGAGCTGACACCTCGGAATCGAAGGGTAAAACACATAGACTGAACATTCATAAATAGTGTCGATTTCGACCAATATACCGTCAATTACTCTAAGAGTGACATTCGTTTGGTCGGCATGGCCGAGAGAATCGGAAGAGGTGTATTCACTGTGACCAAGAGTGTGGCGAGTCGGATTGATGAGACTTCTACCAACTACTCGAGCCGGAATGCTGTGACCAACAGCCCCATCGTTGTCAGTCAAAATACCAAAGATGGGATTGAAACCTTTGCCAGAGGTAGCGCGGCCGTCGCAAGGATCTCCAAGGTCGCTAGGTTTCGTCTCGAGACAAGTCGAGTGGGCTGGAGAAAGGATGGTGGCGAGTTCGGGGAATGAAGGGGGTACGTCAGTTCTGTCACTCGCCCAAGCTTGTGCTATTTACGTTTTTGACCTAGGTCCGAATCCACGAGTCGCCGAAGCTGCTCAGGCCTTCCAGGTTCTAGCCGATGCTTTTGAATCAAGGCAGGTCCAACCCTTTCGAAAACGCCTAGGATGATCACACTTAACTACTGTGCAACTCAACTACAGCGGTGAACACCTGCTCAAGAAAGTTACTTCTTCCGCTGAGAAGGTAATCTACACAAAGTACGGTCACGAGGCTGCGGCAGCTAGCACCCGAGCCCTCACCGCTGGCTCTCAAGTCGTCGTGGTCGTTACGAGGTGGGTCAATGCTCACAACCTTGAGACCGAAAAGAAAACCGAGAAGATGTTGATGGGAGAGGGTCCACTTGTAGCGCGAGGGGCATACCTGGCTTATTGATCAAAAGCGTTGGGAAAGGAGCCGTCAAGGCTCATCTGGCGGATGGCCGCGATGTCGTTCTTCCAGAGGGCGAAACCGCCAACGCTTACCTTGAGCGAACGTCAACGGGAGACCTGATCGTATTGAACGATGATGTCACCGAGGTCACCAAGACGGAGTACAAAGACAGAGCGCCCGGCGGGGATGACTTAATCGGGTTGGACGAGGATATCAAATAGGAAAGCAAGGGGTCGCACCCAGATGGAGGCATTGTTCCTACATTGGTGGTAGTAAGTGCGGCAGTCTATTTAAGATGCACAGATCAAGTGGGCATCTGGTTATGTGTGACACTGTGATTCGTCATACTCCGGACGAACTGCTTAAGGACTTGCTCGAGAACCCGTCCACGTTGTGAAAACGGTGAGACTCCCAAGTAAGGTAATGGTGAAAGGACGACTCAGATGACAGCCTGTTGAGAAAACGGACGCGACAGTGATCAGTGCTAACAAAGGGATGTCATGCAGAAGGTTGATCGGAGCGGGGACGAGGTGTCGTTGTTACGAAATTCATCACACCGTGGGGGGTATTGTAGTGCATCTAGGGGGGGTATAAGGTATATGTTAGGCTATAGGGGGGAGCGGCGGAATCAAAATAAAAAGGGGGTTTCGGGTTTCCCTGCTCTCGCGTCAATTTCCCCATGACGACCCATCATCAACATACTCTCGCCGAGCTATTCCACCTTCACGAGCCTCCCGAGCTGTTCACACTTGCCAACCAATACGTAGCCCGCTCTGGCGGCAGTTCTCGCAACCCGCCGGCCCACTCGGCCCAGGTCTTTGCCTCCCTCCCGACCCCCCAGCTTCATGTCCAACACTCGCCCAACATTCTGACCGATCTCGCCACACTGCTCGCCTCGTCGTGGTCCGGCATGTCCCTCTCGACCCCGATAGGTAGCTCGTGGGACGTCAAGCTCAACGAGGACAACTTTCGTGCCCGCCACTCGCCCGTCAAGGGGGAGGTGGTGGACCTATCGGGCATCTACTCCCATTTCCTCTTCTCCCCCGTCAACCTCGTCGCTTAACGCGAATACAATGCACTCGTCCCCGAAGCGCATCCCCGCAAGCAGACCATGGTGGCCATGTGGGGGAGCCCCGTCGGCACACTGTCGTCCCTCGCTATTCGCGCAGACGACTGTGCGACGCTCAAGCCCTGGCCTCCCGGCGCGGGGTATGACGACCCCGTCAACACGGTAGCGAGCGAGAAGAAGGCACCCCATCAGATAGTCATGCCCCAGATATTGAAATGGATGCGCAAAAGAACCCAAGCGGGGGAATATCAGGCGGACGCCGAAATGAGCTCGGGCTTCATCAGCTCGGTCGTTCAAGTATGTACTTTGTCCCTCCCCTTCTCGTTGGCTTTTTGTCCTTCAAGGCTGCGCTGATGCCGAGCGTTTCTCCCATCTCCCCGTGGCCCCACCCTCTCCTCCCGCCCCCGTCGCCCTCCCCTCCCAACTTCTCCCGGCTTTCATTCGCCGTCGTCGACCACCACTCCCTCCTTGACCGTCCTTCCCACTCTTAGACCTTCGAGTACCTTGACGCCTATCAAGTCGGCGTCGCCACCCTGTCCAACTACAACGCCTTCATTGTCATTCTCCGCCCATCCGTCGACCAGATCTTGCTATCCTCCCCCGTCCTTCGCCAGTACGTCACAAAGCGTGACGAGCTCGAACATCCCCTGACCAACGACATGTCCGTTTGGGACCTCCTCCTCGCCCTGCTCCTCTACTCTGCGCGTCCCGAGCGTATGAGCGGTATACGCGCGGCCCTTTGGGATGGGTTTTACGTCAAACCGTCTGGGCAGGGGAGCGTCCACGAGAGCGCAAAGAAGAGGAAAAATCCGGGAGGTTGGGGGGAGGGGAGCAGCAAGAGCCAAAGGGGCCACAATAAGGGGGTAGGTGCCGGATCCTCGGGGCGGAAGGCGTCTGGAGATTCGGAGGGAGCGGATGTAGTCGAGCAAGGTGGTGTGACGTCTAACACCAACCACGACCATGACCA
>JAABUH010000088.1_pt1 | contig 131480 bp, 138 predicted proteins | sample 5559121 | NCBI WGS metagenome assembly JAABUH01 (sample SAMN10711871, study PRJNA513364) | rock metagenome | isolation source: Antarctica rocks | place: Antarctica: Victoria Land, Battleship Promontory nord | collected 2015-12-28
TAGACATCCCATTCCCCGTGGTATACCTGTTCGCCTGACAAGTCGAATTCGGCATCTGCTTCAGACTCGTCTGATTCCCATTCGTCAAGGAAATCTTCGTCGGAGCTTGCTCCTACAACCTGGAGGAACTCTCCAAGGCCCTCTGTATGCTTCCACTTCAACGCCTCGGTATCTGCGGCCACCCATAACCAAACGTCTCGCTCTTTGGGGTCTGGAGCGACAAAAATGGTTTCCACATATGTTCCCTCCACCACAAGTCTAGCATTGGTCAATGTGATTAGGTTCTGTTGATTGGATACAATTAAGATAAAGTTTTTCAGATTCTTTAGGCCGTCGATGCATAGTGAAAGGGAGTGTTTGAAGCCTTGCCATATTGCGAAACAACTGAAGTCGTTGTCCGTCGGATGCGTGCGGCAACCAACGCAGTCGATCGTGAGCTCAGTAATATTGGTGGCTCGAGGAATTTCCTTCCAAGGTCATTAGACTGGGATCAGAACAAAGCCTTCAATGACTGACCAGTGCTAGTGTATGGTGCACTAACGTTTCCTCAAAGTTTATATCGTGCAATTGCGTGTGTGATTGTTGTCGATACAATTCTTCCAAACTAAACTTGTTAGCATCGCCAGGCCCATGAATCAGAGCTATCATAACCTATCGAACATAGACCAATAGCTTATTCAAATTCTCAATACTAAACTTATTAAGATCTGTTAGCGCTCTTGGAATCAAGATTTGACCGTGTCTCATGGCCTGCTTTCATTATGCCATCGATGCAGAAGAAGAAGGTGTTGGACTGGTAATAGCTCTGGACCGTGTCCGCAAACTTCGCTGGATCTGAGCGGTGTGCCCTGATATGGCGAGGAATTTCGCTGTTTGAAACGACAACGTCTTCATCTCCTAAGATACTCCCGCTAACCAGACTTGGCTGACGAACCTCCAATGGAAAGGTGCTGAGATCGAGCTGAGACATTGATACTACTTTGTATTTGACGTATATCAAACCGTCCTTTGACTGAGTTATAGATATGATCCTACGAAAGTTCGGGCGATCCTAGGAAGGAACGAGGCTATAGTGAACGGCTGAAGCGAATAGCAAAAGGTTTCGTCACGTTTAGGTATAAGTGTTCTTATTTCTGACCTGAAACTCTACGGCTTAGTATGGCCGAGGATGCAAGAAGAGTGTGGATCCGATAAGGTAAGGTGCAAGGATAGAAAGTAAGGTTGTACAGTGGGATTGACCTTCCATTTTTTTATCGTTCATGTCCGCGGGAGCACTGGGCTCTTGGTGGGCCGATCCTCTATCTGCGATGAAACCATAGTAAGATAAATCGCTAAGGTTGGGCAAATATCTTACTCTGAAGGGCTAATCAGGACTTTAGTTCATAAATAAAGGTCAGGTGATGCATGTTATCGACAAAGCGTTTACTCCCTGGGGGGTGCTTGTTCTGGCCAAATGAATCTCACCCTCCTTACAAAAACGTCTTCTTTGTCCGGACTTTGTTCAATTGTCTCTGCGTTGTCCAAGATGTACAAAGTCTGCCCAACAATGACATTATGAAAGGATAATCCGACAAACATTGGTCGCAAGCCTGTGTAAAGAGACTAGTATTTCCTCCTTTTCCCCCTAAATAAACTACACCGTTGCCATCTCATCAACTCTAACATTACCATCAACCATTACGCAACTGTACTCCAGGCTCGCAAACGCGCAAACGCACCGCAACATGCCAGAATTTACCAATTACGCTTTGGCTCTTGGAGCGCAATATTACGTTCGCTATACAAGATCAACTCAGGATTTTGCGGAGATGAAGGCTAGGTGGGCAGAATTCAGAGCCTTCCAAGCGGCAAGGAAAGCGATTCGGCGTAGACAAAGAGCAGATTTAGCAAGAACAGAAAACGACCGCGCCGAATTAGACAGTGTCCGTGCGCAACCTGTTCTTCGCAGAGCGGAGGAGGCTCGAAAAGCGCCAGATGAAGCCGGGCGATATTTCCGTGCTGCAATGGAGGATCTCGTATTCGCCAGACATGCTCTTGTGGAAGCCTTAGAACAGAGACATAAATCTACTCGCCGAGTTGAAGAGCTCACCCAACGAGCAACAGACGCTGACGTCCAAGCACAGGATTTTCACAGCAGATCGATAAATCCAGAACGTGAGGCTCAATTGACCGAAGTGGCGGAAGACAGTCGTCAAGAAGCTGGAGTCTGGTTTCATCTAGTGGAAATAGCGAAGAAAATAACCGAGGAGCATTCCCAGCTCTCCGTCAAGGCAGCCCATACGCTCGTTGCTGTTTCGACGGTTAATCCAGAGAATCCCCCATATCTTAGCCAAGCCGAAAACGAAGTACATCAGAGAATCTTGACCACGGCTCGGAATTTTATCGCTCTTGAAACGGTGGAGAATCCACTTCAAATCATCATGGGGGAAGCAACTGGCTCTAGCCTGGAGATGTCAAGAGCTGGCAACGAATTAAGCAACCTCTGCATGCTCAATCTTGAAAGACTCCCTTACCCGCAGGGACGTCCGGGATACGCCAGGAATCTCGACGAGCTTGATGCATTCCTCCTAGGACTGCCCCACCCAAAGATCTCTGACCTCGACCGGGACAACCGACATTGCGACATCTGTCGAGAACCGTACGAAACAGACGCCTCACAAGCGGAGGCCGCGGATGGTGGAGCTATCGATCATGCTAAGCCTGAAATCCCGCTCACACTGCCCTGTGGCCACATTCTTGGAAGTATCTGTCTGGAAACGTGGTTGACCCCTCAGCGAAACAACTTCTGCCCCTTTTGCACCCAAAAAGTCTTTTGAAGAGACAGAATCCCTGTTGTTGGAACAGCTGACGACAAGGGTGTGAATAGCAACATTTTTGCCATTGACGTATAGAGTACAAGCATTCGAGTAGTCACTAGTGCTCTGGACAAAGTATGAAGATTAGGTGAGCACATCCTCCAAGATCTATTTGACTGTTTTATGATTTCAGATGAATTGCAGAAGGGTTTTGAGACACGAATATATGAGGGAAAGTCCACTATCTCCAAAGTACTAATCGCTTCCCAAGCTATAGTCTTAGTGCCTGTGGTTTGATTACGAGACATGGCGTAAAGTTACTGATAGAAAGCACAGGTATCGTAATAAATTATCATAGGCTTCTTGCTTCCACAGAAACAATCCACATCCTCTTCCTCCTCTTCCACCTCTTCCACCCACACCGAACGTGCACAAGAACCTTGTTTCTCCTGTGAAATTTCGTTCTCTTCCTCAACATAAGCCTGCTGCTTGATTCTAGCTTCAGTTTTTTGTTCTTGATCTCTTCGTACACTTGCTGAATACTAGAAACAATTTGTCTTACAGACTTCTCTGTTGCGACCCGTATTTCTGACATTCATACTACATGCATGCTGTCACCTGATAGGGCTAACGGTCGAAACATCAGTAATGGGACCTCGCTGAAACCCCTTTCAGATGTCCACTAGGCCAAGCTAGATAATGACCTGATCCCTGAGGTGTTGAGCTTGAACGATAGCCTTCATCTCTGGTAAGGGCCAGATGGTCTGTCATGATCCTACAGAATGGTGTGTTTCATGCTTCAACACTTGCTATATTTAGTGTTCAGTATCCGTTGTTTGTCTGGACCCTCGTGTTATTGTCACTCTTGTCACTGAAAATGTGGAATATTCACGGCGGTAGTCCTGCATTTATCATCTCTACATTCCAATTTCTTTCATGTATTCCTATACATTGCGCAAGACTCGACCATCAAGCTACCTTTCGAGCTCAGCTACGTTGAATTCCCCAAGGACAACATGGCTACTTCCATTTCTTTAGGCAAACGCGCTCCGCCAGAGGACCAGGCACCAACGGGATTCCTGTCTCTCCCACCCGAGATACGACTCATAATATACGACATCGTCCTCACCAGTCAGAAAGACGAACGTGCCAGTGGCCCCATATACGACGCCCCGATGGTCCTCCGCCGTCGAATTGAAGTAGTAAGACCGTCAAGCGACCCCAGCCGGCCCTGGCCCCTTGTATTTTACGAAATCTCCCTCCTCCTTGTCAACCGCCTCCTTACCACCGAAGCCCTGCCCCGATTTTACGCCACAAACAATTTCCACATCTCCCTCCCTTCCCACCACACCCCACTACCAAGCACCATTTTCCCTCTTCATCTCCCCCTCATCCACCATCTCAGTCTTGACTACGTCTACCGGCCCATTGCCATCCGCAACAGCCGCAAACCCCCATTTCACCACATCCCAGACATCGATACCACCCTCTGCATCCACCTCTCCACCGTCAGCTTCGCCTGCGCCAAGCTGCGCACGTTCAATCTGAGTATTCTCTACAAGCACGTCAGCGGCTTCCACCCTGTGCACGAGTGGCTAAGGCCGCCTAGCCGTACGGCGTTGGTGCTGGCGCAGCTGAGAGTAAGGGATTGGATTAGTATGAAGGTGACTGGGGATGGGGACGGGTTCGAGGAGCTGAGGGCAGTGGTGGGGGAACGGAAGAATTGGAAGGGGACGAAACAATTGTTTTGTCCAGGGGTGGGGCCTTCGCGGGAGTGGGCGGATCTTGATGATATGAGGTTGATGAGGATGTTGACGTTGTGGTGTGTGCATGAGTTTAATTGAGGAGAGCTGGTGTAGGGGACTGGGGGGTAAAGAATGTCTTTTTTGGAGGGGGGCGGAGAAGTGGTACTTAGCAGGAAGGAGGAAAGGAGGCAGGAGGTGCGAGGGGAGCGAAGGCCCGGCGGATGGTTTTTTTTTGTGGAGAAGTGGTAAGTGGATAATGTGGATATGCAACCAATCCAAAAGAACTTCCAGAAAAACCGCCCCCGTCACTCTCCCACTTCAACCATCAACATATTTACCAATCTTCCCCCCTTATCATTCCCACGCTTATTCCATCCCCTTCACTGCCTTGGTAGCCTCAGCCTCGTCTTTAGAAAAAATCTGTATACTCGCTTTTTTTTATCGTTTTTTCTCATGTTTTATGCAAAAGGATGTGTGTGCAAGGAACGAAAGAAGAGCAAAGGGGAAACAAGAGTATCGCGTCAGGTCTACGGTGGGCTTTCGATGTGTATACCCGCGTTCTTTCAAATTCTGAGATAGAGCAGCGTGGGCTGGGTGATCTGAAGGGTGCAAATAACGACGGAGTGGGAGTTGATGGCATTGAGGAACTTGGTAGGCGTGTAGGTAACGAGGATGGATGGTTGGGAAGGTTGGGGGTTTTAGTGGAGAATGGGATGTTGTGAGTTAGGAATGGATGGATATAGCGTGTAGATTTCCCACCAATTCCTTTAATTTCAAGGGCAGAAGCCAGTACCTTTCCATTTTTCTTCGTGATTCGTCAAGATAAAGCTGAACGCTAATGGCGTTAGACTCATCGGGTTTTACGTTCTTATACTGTATCCGCTTTCTAATCTAGCTTTATTGAAAGTACTGGATTGGTGTTTACGGAAAACCACTTGAACGCAGCACAATGTCAAGGTACGGAATAGACAGTCCAGTTTGGATTCGGGTAAGAAGATCGTAACCCTTGCTAGACTCCACTGGTTAGTCCTATGCCCAACCCCGGGCCTTGATGTTCGGAAATGCCGCTAAGTCCATGGATATATGCGGTATCTTGCACCCAGGATTTGGTTATACAATTTTCTCCGCCTCCTCAAGCAGATCTTCTACCTTGAAGCCATTATCGCCTTGACTGAATTGTTCCAGCAATCTCTTCCTCTCAGCCTTCTCATTTCCTGCCCCATAGAATTTCTGCAAACACATCAGTAGCCATTTTCCCTCGTCCACACTAACACCCCTTCCGTCTATCACGCTTCCCTGCAGCAGTACCAAACCCTTCGGCCCCGCAATATCCAGATGATGCGTTACCGTCGTGTGCGGCTGACTATATTCTCCTCTTAGTTTGAACTCCGCTAGATGAGTAAAAAGCACCGTTGTTGTCGTGGGTGTCGGGAAGGTCCATTGCAAGAAATGAATCTCAGCGCCTTGGCCTTCACGAGGGAGGGGAAGGATGAATTGTGGATGGCGACGGGCGGTGGACTCGATGCGGGTATAAGTTGAGTGCGGGATCGTAGCGCAGAGGGACTGGGGGAAGGAGGCGTGGCGGAGCCGCCAGATGTGTTCGATGTCTTTGGGAGGAAGGGTGAGAGTCTTCGGAACATCGATGAAAGAGGAAAGCGTTTTGATGCCGGGAGGCGTTGGGGATTTGGCAGATTCGGGGTCTTGTGGAGGCGAGGGAGAGGAAGTGGACGCTTGAGGCGGGGGCGGCGGCCGGGGGAAAGGCGAACCTGGTGATGATGATGCTGAGCTAGTAGAGGATGAAGTCGAGGTCGGAGCGGAAGGAATGACTATTTTGACTGCCTTCTTTTGGCTCTCGATCTTCGTTTTGTATGCTGCTTTCAGTTCCTCAACATCCTTGAGACCCTGCCTGCACGCATCGTTTAGTTGTGCCTGCTTCAGACGGTATTCGGTACTATACTCTTCAGCTTTTCTAACTAACTTGTGTCTATACTTCTCAAGGACACTGTCAGGGGTCCTGTGGGTTGCCACGAAGCGCACATCGTGGACCTGGGCCCATCTTCTCTGAAATCCTCTGAGAAAAGGAGGGACTCCTCCAATGGTATGACGGAGGGCAGGAATTCGGAATGCTATCATAAGGAGAAGCGATATTGTTTTGAGTAAGATTTCAGATTCGAGGTTTCGCGTCGGTCCATTCCCATTTCTTATCTCCACGTGACACTCTTCTACCCGTCTAGATAAGGTACCTTAGCGTGCTTAGCTTTCCTCATGCCTCGGTTGGCAGTCCCCCGGGGGCCCGGACTCTGGATTTCCCCGCCGTAAAGATTCAGCGTGCCGTCACCCCCATTCGAAGGTATCTTTGCAGCACAGTTTCACCTCGTCTTGGTATATGAGAACAAACTGCTCGTAGCCATCCCCCCAAAACTCGTATCCCAGTCGACATCCCTTCCTCGTTTCTCTCCTCTCCCGGGCATCTTAACAATGCCTACAGAATCTACATATCCGCGGATAGAAGTTCCCAATCTGGATCTATGGGGCTTCCTGTTGGAGAGGAGGGACAAACCATTCCCTGACGATAAAGGTGTGCAACTCTATGTTACTGCCATGTCATCGTTAAGCTGACAATTGGGAAGTCATATACCAAGACGCCGACACGAATAGATCCTACACCTATGCCCAGGTCAAAAGTACAGCAATTACTTTTGGCACAGGCTTGAAATCGGTCTGGGAATGGAAGAAAGGAGACGCAATCGCTCTATTCACGCCCAATTCTATCGACACACCAGCGGTTGTTTGGGGGACCCATTGGGCTGGAGGCGTTGTGTCCCCTGCAAATCCTGGCTACACTGCGAATGAGCTGGCTTTTCAGCTGAAGGACTGCGATGCGAAGGCACTAGTAACACAAAAGGCTTTATTACCTGTAGCATTAGAGGCAGCCAAACAGGCCGGTGTTCCAGAGGATAGGATTATCCTGATAGGTGATGAAAGAGACGAGTCGGTTAGATACAAACATTTTCAATCAATACGCAACGCTGCTGGAACGAACAGGTATCGAAGGACAAAATTAGACCCTAAGAAAGACCTCGCGTTCTTGGTGTACTCGTCGGGTACTACAGGACACCCGAAAGGGGTCATGCTGAGCCATACAAATATTGTGTCGAATATAATGATGCTTGCGGCTGGCGAGGGCCCAAACGTATCATGTGATGGTGGACCAAATGGCCAAGGTGATAGTATACTGGCATTCCTCCCTTTTTACCACATATATGGTGAGTTCAACCAGATATCTTCCAAGACGGCCTTCCTTACCGATTCTAGGTCTCACGTGTCTCATTCATCAAAGTATATACAGCGGACTGAAGCTTGTAGTCATGTCCAAATTCGACCTCGAGAAATTCTGTCGCATAATACAGGAGCAGAAGATTACATTTTCTTATGTTGTTCCTCCGGTCGTGCTCCTACTTGGAAAGCACCCAGTGGTGGAGAAATACGACCTCAGCTCTCTCCGAATGTTAAATTGTGGAGCTGCGCCCTTGACGCAAGAGCTGGTAGAAGCCGTATATAAGAGGCTCAAAGTGCCCATAAAACAAGGCTACGGCCTGAGTGAAACCAGCCCGACGACACACACGCAGGTCGGTAATCTACATGTCATTTGATTCGATCAACTGCATTCACTTACTACTTAACCAGGAATGGCAATCATGGGACACAACAATCGGCTCCGTCGGCCGCCTCCTTCCCAACCAAACCGCCAAATACATGTCCCCGGAAGAAACCGAAGTGCCTGTCGGCGAAGTCGGCGAGCTCTGGATCAAAGGCCCCAACATCTTCCAAGGCTACCATAACAACCCCTCCGGTACCGCCAACGCCATAACAGAGGACGGCTACCTCAAGACCGGCGACGTCGGCTACCAGGACAAAGACGGCAACTTCTACATCACTGACCGCGTCAAGGAACTCATAAAATACAAGGGCTTCCAAGTGCCTCCCGCCGAGCTCGAAGGACTGCTGGCAAGTCACCCACACGTTAACGATGTTGCCGTTATTGGTATATATAAAAAGGAAGAGGCGACAGAGGTGCCAAGGGCGTATGTAGTCCCTGCGCCGGGGGTGGAGGGCGGCAAGAAGACGGAGGAGCATATCAAGGGGTGGCTGCAGGCTAAAGTCGCCCACCATAAGCGGTTACGCGGTGGGGTGAGGTTCGTGGATGAGATTCCAAAGAGTGCTAGCGGGAAGATTTTAAGGAGGGTGTTGAAGCTGAGGGCGGCGGAAGAGGAGGAGAAGGGAGAGAAAGCGAAGCTCTGATCGTCTTTAGCCCATTTTCTATATATAAATGCATTGCAACAGGAGACGAAGGTTTTCTGCTGGTCCCTAAATGAATATCATCAAATATTATACACGTACCCCTAATGCTGGCATTGTCCACCCCATTTCCTTTTAGCCTGTCCTGATACCTCTTCAACATCATCGAATCCCCATCTCCCATCGAACATATGAGATTGCCAGATGTGGTAACATCCGTCAGCTTCATCCTCTACGATCACATATTCAATAGAGTGCAAGCATGATCGAGCATCTGGAGCTTGAATACATCTACACAGGCTTGACAGAGGTTGAGGATTCGAAGGACATTGTAAACGTTGTAAGACCAGCAGCACTATTACATACAGCCTGAATCGCCAGAGTCCCGCAATCGATCATCATTCGTCCTTTCTTTCCATTGTTGAGCTTCAACTAGAACCTTGTTCCGTCAAAGATGCTCAAGACGTGTGTAGAAAGAGTGCTTGTCGTTCATCTCTACTATGTGCTCAGGGGAAGTCGCAATTCCTCACTTTTGATCTCGACGTACACCGGCAATTGCATATCCAACAAAGACGTCTAATACAATTTCAGCCTATACCCCATCAAAGCTGTCTTCGTCGAATTCAACAAATCATGATTTACAGTAGACAGCTGAGATGTGGTGATAATACACTATTACGCTAATCCAAATCCAGCTGGCAGCGACCCGCCCCCTTTTCCGCTCGCGTGAAACGGAGAAAACCGGAATCAAAGGGGGAGTGGGGAGGAATCAAGCTTGGGCGTACACCCAACCCTGCCACTGTTCGGCCGGTCTCGCCTCGAGTCATACTGTACTCCAGATCGCGTCTTGCCTATGACAGCTAGAACTTAATATAAAACCCCTGATCTACAAGGGTTGAGCTCACAATAATATAACTACTGCAGAGAGCTACCCGTTCTCCCGTGTGATGGTCCTGCGTGCTCATTTCGTTTCGTCTTTTCAAAGATGAGACTATGCCCTAATGATGGAAAGAAGTGTTTCTGGCACTTCAGGGTTGAGAGTGTGACCTTGAGCCTCTGACCTGCCGTCGCACATCTTCTATATCCGTGTAGGCAATACATGCCGTCGCCGTCTTTACCAGACAATTGTCACTCGTTTTGTTACTCCTTATAACTGTTTATGATTTTCTCGTAATCACTCTTTGAAGATGTTCCCCAAAGTCTTAGAGCTCTGCGCTCTGCTCTTTATCACTGCTGCGACTACAGTGACGGCTGGACCGACCAGATTCCTCTTCTCCTTGTAAGCTCTCCGCTCATACTCATGTTGTCCCATGCAGTTAATGACAGTCTTCAACAGCGGAGATTCTTATACCCAAACGGCCTTTGACATTCTGGGCACCAAGCCCACCCCAGAGAACCCCATAGGAAACCCTACCTACCCCGGCAACACCTTTTCCGGCGGCGCGAACTGGATCGAGTACATTCTTCCCCCCTCTCCTATAGATTTCTCTAACTAGCTACCCCCTTCTCGCAGCTACCTCGTAAATACTTACAACGCGTCCTCCCTCCTCTCCTACAACTTCGCCTACGGCGGCGCCACCGTCGACTCCACCATCGTTCCCTCCTTCAGCCCCAGGATCCAATCCCTTGTCGACCAAACCACCACCTTCACCACCAACCTCGTCCCCGCACCCCCTTACGCCCCATGGGAAAAAGAAAACGCTCTTTTCGCAATTTGGATCGGCATCAACGACATCGAATTCAGCTTCTTCCGTCCAGACGTCACCACCGTGCTGGGGAGAACCATGGATAGTTATTTCGCACAGGCGCAGATCATGTACGATGCTGGCGCCCGCAACTTCCTCTTCCTGAGCATCCCACGTATGTCCCCCACACTTTCTCGACAGCAATGCTCCTAGCACTAACCACCCCTGTCTCTTCTAGCCATCCAAAAAACCCCCGACCGCCTCGCCACCCCCCCATCCATGAATACCCTCCTCGCCTCCACCGTCTCAACCTACAACGCCCTCCTCACCACTCACGTCCACACCTTCTCCACCACAAACAAAGACGCCAAAACCACACTCTTCGACACCCAATCCCCCTTCGACCTCGCCATCGCTAACCCAACCGCGTACGGTGCCCCGGATGCCACATGCCAGAATCTGGATGGGGTTAGCTGTTTGTGGTGGAATGACTTTCATCCTGGGACTGCGATTCAGAATCTTGTGGCGGAGGGGGTTGCGGGCGCGGTGGGGGGACCTTTCTTTGACAAGAAAGCTGCGAAGGGGAAGGCGGAGGCGGAGGCGAAGGCGAAGGCGAAGGAAAATGGGAAAGCGAAGGGCGGGATTATCCGACGGAGGCGATAAGAAGGGATTCATACAGTCTGGATTCATGAACCGAATAGATAAGACCACCTATCGAATAAATATTAATACCCCATTCCAACCACCCTATGCCAATCTTGCGCCGAAGCAAACATTAGATAGTCTGAGGGAGTATGTACCGTCTCTCTTAATTGTGTTTGAGGCCTTTTGTCGATACCTACCCCCCCCCCCCGAACTCGCAACCCACTGATTTCCAAATCCACCAATTCACCAACTTCCTAATCTCGAAATACCCCCCAACAACAAAAAACAGACAAGACGTTTCCCTCGCTCTAAACAAGTCTTTTCCGTTGAAGTTAGACAGAGCATTAGGTGTTCAATCTCGATAGTTGAGGTGTTGTGGATGGTATATAGTTACGGAGGTAGATGATTGAGTGAGGGTGAGAAGGATGTGGGGGTGTGAATTAATTTTCAATTTTTTTAAAAAGGGGATTTGGGGGGGTGAGATGGGTTGGGAATAGATTGTTATCTGCCTGGGGGGTTTAGTGAGGAAGGAGTTTGGTGATGGGGTTGTGGGTGGTTATGGTGGTGGTGCTCGTCGGTTGGTGTTCGGAGTGGATAGGTCTGGGATGGCTGGGGTAGATCAGGGTTGAGTGTTCTTAGGGGCCAGTTAAAGGGGCCTCATTACTCTTGAAGAACGTCCTCGCAAGCCAAGAAGCCATTACCGTTCCCAAGGCAATGGCACATAAGTAGAAACTCAGCATACCTAAAAGCACCAGACATGATACACGCCAGAGTACTTGCTCTACCCTGGACGGAAATACAAAGTTCCATCCCGCGAGATGGATACTAAAATATGCAATGGTGACCGTGTTGACATATATTATATCTAAGATGTTGAGGCCCCGCGGAGGCGATATCGTACTATTTCCGAATGTTTTGACAGGTGTTCCGTCATGCACTTTCTTCCAATTGAAGCACGCTCGGACTCCAAACCAGAACGGGGCAACGAGGCTAGTTCGACATGTGGGAGGTGTGACAAAGTCCATAGGTGTTCGGATATACTTCTTGCAAGATGGAAGACTAGCTTGCTTCATGATGTCTGCGATTGTAGCGGGGCATGGTAACACAAGAGCTGTACTCACGTCTCGTGGTTTATGCCAGAAGAAGTAGGATGTGTTCACGCAGCAGAAAATGATGGCAAGACTAGATAGCTCAAAAGTGGAGAGGGCGAGATGCTGTTTCCAACGTCCGACAGAGTGGATGAAAAACCCTAAAATTTGCACAAGGGTAAGGGCGCGAGCGAAAATATCTGCTTTATTCCTATCCCAGATGACAAACGATTGAATGACGGGATATTCCAGATGATGGTGCTTTATCAAGTAGACCAGTTGCTGGCTGTCGACAGGGAAAGATGTCTCGTCCCGAAACTTGAGGATTATTCCTCCCATGTCGGCAAAAAAGCCGTGCCGCATAGTCCATGGCGCACTCTTCCATCTTTGAAGGTTGAGGCTGGCTCTTGAGCGTTCTTCGAGGGACTGGGAGGATGACTGGTCTGCCTCCCACTGCCATTTTAGTCGAACGAAGTCTTCAATGGACGCAAGCAGACTTCCACTGCTCTATGGCGATGCCTATCAGCACTTCAGGAAAGATGATGGAAAACAGCATCCACCGTGCTTTGATTTGCAACGAGTCCCAAAGCCCGTCATGTTCTGATGGCACGTTCAAAAATAGTACCGACCAACTGCACAGGATGATAGTGATCAAACAGCTCTGAAGTATATCGAGTGTTCCGCGACCGTTCGGTTGCAAGATCCAGCCTATAACGGAAGTCAGGTTTTCCTCCTTCAGAATAAAATTGAGTGATAAGCCAGTTCTGGGAATATGATCAGGCAGCGAGTAGGAACCTCTGCTCCCTCAATATTTCAAGTAGACACACTCTCGAAAGTCAGCTCTGGAAGGCTGTGACCCAGAGCGGTGGATCTAAGAGCTGTGAATCTACTACCATGTAGTACGCACTTTTCGCATTGGAGGCCAAAGACAAGCGTAAGCGTTTCTCGCAAAAGTGAGAATTACCTTGGGCGGCATTTTCTCACGATCCACGCACGAAGGCAGGGCGGCGCGAGTTCTGCCTTTTTGCCGGAAAGAACCTTACACATTTCACGGCTGAGGTGATACAGCACTCTCTTAAGTAAACAAGCTACCACATACAAAGTAGTCACGTCATGATTCATGAAGTCAACAATCTGATACTAAGCGAGACGTCGACCTTCGAGCCTCGGGCGCCGCTACGCTGTCTAGAGAAATGCCCAAAGAATCCGTTCGAAATAAGATATGATCCACCCACATACCATTAACCCCTACCTCCCTCCCAGAACGTCGTCGACTAGGGGCACAAATCAGGTTTGGACTAAGATAAAGGGAAATGCAGAAAAAATCAGCGCGTTAATGGGGAGTGGATTTTGTGCGTGGGGTGGTGAGGGGGTGGTGAGAGGAGGTGTGCGGTCTGCAAGAAGAGACTATGCTTGGATGAGAAAAGAGGATGGAATTGGAGGGGGAGCGGCGGGATGCGCGGAGAAGGGTATTGGGTTTGGAGGATTTATCAACGTTGTTCAGGGCCAGGCGAGGTTGTGGTGCCATGACTGACTGCCCTCGACAGCTTTCATCTCACACCACAAACCCTCGCAAAGCGAGCGTTCCAAGCCGTTAGTACGTCATGCCGACTCTTTCCAAACACCCAGTCAATCACACTTTTCGAGAGCATAATAAGCTAGCACTATCAAATTAGGTACCCATGCGAACGCCATGCCGTCTAAATGCTTTCTCTGTCCCTTTCAATCAAGAAGCCATCTCTCTGCCGCTATTGTGGCGCTGCATCCCCCTTCCCTTCCCCCTTGAATAGACAAAAACGCCAGTAGTGGTCGTGAAATTCGTAGCGGGTTGCTGATGGTGAATGGACAAAAAGTAGGACGTGGGTATTGTGCGCCTTTCAGAGCTAGAGGAAAATTTGTAGGACTGCGTGCGGAGATCTAAAATGTATTGCGAGAAGAATCGGCACAAGGTGGTGGAGGTCGGTTGGGTTGGGAACGGGTATGGAGCAAGATACAGAACGCTCATTCACTCTAGAAGGACGGAGCTCGTTTATTAGGTTTGGACCAGACTAGACTTCGATTATTAGGGCGGGGTGGGCGTTTGCATGTATAGCCCTTCCTGTTGGGCGACGACTTCGCGGGCGTAGAATTCGACAAGCATTGTGCCATATGCCTCCAGCTCTTCAACTGGCACTGACAAGCGGAAGTCATTGAGTAATAAGAATTGCAATTCTAGATGGTTCAGCTCCACCAATGGGAGACCGCCAACCTGGAACGAATTAGCACAACACTCTGCTAGACTACTGACTATCTTACCTTGGCATATCTCGAATTGGTATAGAAGACGTCTGAGAAGAATTTGCTGGCGCATGTAACGCCGGCTATCACAAGCCGATGGATGTTAAAGCTATCAACTACAAAGAAGTGCGAGAGGTTATATGCGTCCGCGTCTGATGATATTGCTGGGGGCATTGACGGGGAATGACTCAATGCCGGTTGATCGTCTGATACTAATGGTTCGGACAAAGGAGGCGTTCCTACTAAAGTACGTGCACTCCGATCGTACGAACTCGCACTGCTTGGTTGTCGCCTTACCCGTTGTGGGACCTCCCCGTTCTCGTGGTCATGCTGTGCCACTCCACTGTTGACCATTTCTGTCATGCGGTCAAAATACACCAGTAGACTTAGAAAGACCTCGTAGGTGGTTGGGCAGTACTTGTGAATGCGGCTGAGGTAGCTCATGATGGTAATGCTTGGCACGTTTTTTCCATGAAAGGCGAGAACGCTAGTTGCTTGTTGGCCCAATCCTGTGGTTCCTTCCGGAGGCGGGATATGCCTATGTAGATGCTCGTGTTGTCGGTCATTCGTGGTTGTGATCTTGGTTAACAGGCCCGCCACCATCTCAATAATGTCCGTGACTGGCATTGCACTGATCTCATACTGCTGTCCTCCATCCTGCCTCCCTCTCAAAGAATGCCTTGAATCATTGTTGGACCTCGTGAGCATCTCTTCGCTTGCGAAGCTTTGTATGTGATTTAGATCCCTAACCTTTATACGGTTAGGCGACGTTGAACCCGATTCATTGAAAGATAACGTCGAGCGATGTGTAGGTTGTAATCGTGGCGACGGCGGTGTAATCATAGCGCTTTCTGGTACTGGTGCGAGTGGATGGGGGTCCTGTTCATAGCCATGCGTTGCTGGATGTACGTCATATTGCTGTGAAGGGTAATGTAATGCTGGATCTGGCACGAAGGGTTGAGCAGTGGTGCGAGATTGGGGGACCGGTATCGGGGTACTCGAACAGATCGTATGTGAGGATGAGCGAGGTCTATTGCCCAAGTTCGTACTCGTGAAGGGCGTTGTAGTGGCGGAGGTTGAGGGATATCGCGCTTGCGTAGTCGGGGCGTTGGGAAGACGTGAGGCGTGGGACAGTGCTGATAGATTTTGGGTGGACTCAGATCTCGTTGAAGACATTTGATGCACGTCCCCAACTACCATCGTGTAGGGGAAGCGCGTAGTATCGGTTGTAATGTCGCTGGATATAACAGTGGCCATGTCAGTCTACCGCGTTGCTAGAGTAGTGCAAAGAGGCGAGGGCACAGGAGGTCCTTCGTTGTTCAGGCTTGTCCAGTGAGTCCAAGAATATGGATGGGAATATCAGATTGAGTAATCGGTATTGGCGCCAGAATGGATTTGAGTGACGATAAGGTGGATCGTGAACCCTGGTGAATATGTGTTGGTGCGAAGCGGCGACTCGACACCAGGACCAAACAAAAGCTGCCTTCTCCCCTTTAGAAAGCGAGCAGCAGCAATCGTGGATTCATAATCCGGAGACCTGGGGAACAACGGAAGCTGGGGAACCACGCGGCCTTTCCTTCCTCTCGTGGCAATAGAAGCTTCCCCGGTTCAATTGAGAGACCTTGGAGGCAAAGCTTCCATGGCAGAAATTGGTCGCACTTACCTGTCCAATCATTCCTGAAGCGCTGTCACCTTCCAATTAATCCTCAGGCAATACTCCAACAAAGAATGGACACTGCACTATCCAAACACCCAATGCTACGAATTGCCAAGATGGAATAATTATTGCAGTTGAACGTGCACGCTGATACTCACACTCTGATTGGTAGACTGACAGGTGCTATTATCAAGTGTGGCTAGGGGCAATTATGCAGCGCTACAATCTTGATTTTGGCGGCGGCGTGTGCAGAAGCGCTTCCATCGACCACCAGAAGGCTTGTTGGCCACTCGATTGTACCTTTGGAGCCTTGAAAAATACGCAACGATTAATAGCTTGCAGAAACTGCTCATTCTGCATTCCAGAGTACTTTCATAGGGTTCCAGCCGAGCTCAGAAGAAAGATTATCGGACATGATAAATCAGCAAATTAGACATTTCAACAAAAGCAACCTCATGTTTACCCGCACCGTGGGATCTAGGTTCGCGTTACAAGAAAGATTCCCATTTTTGGTCGGGTTTGTTTCACTTCATGAGAGGACGGAGGGCTTACCGCTGCGCTACAAAGGCCTGATCAGTGGTGGAGATAGAGCACATTCTATCTATATACCCATCAGGTAGTACCCACATGTGGACTGTTTGCGATGTTCTACAGTATTCAACCCGCAGATGTTGTATTACTGCTCTTATCATTATCACCATTGGATACAATAACATCGGTTTTAGTCAATCTTGTGCAGAAAATCAGTCTTCTAGTCTATATTTGCTCCCAGAAACACGGCTGGAATGCCCAACCGGTTGCTAGATCGAACCCTCGTCCTATGCAGACTCGAAGCAAAACCAGCGAACCCAACGAGCGGCATGGTAACATTGTATATCTGTCCCGGCTGGGGGTTAAGGTTAATTTCTGATCACCAAGAATATGCATTCATACTGCGCCAAATGTCGAGATCTTGATTCCCCTGGACATAATGCAGCTTAGCTCAAGTACATATCGATGGACGAGGATAAATTGTTCAAGTATAACATCTGTCGAAAAGGAAGAAGAGCAAAGACGGAGAGTTCTATTGGTTGCGGGAAAAGGGCCCAGAGAGGGAGGGTAATATTTGTGTGTATATCAGCGTGGAGGATGTATGGGAATATCAATTTGCGGGATGTGGGATGGAGTGCTGTGAAATGATTTGCTTAGAGAAGCGTGGTGTGACATTTTGGGAGGAGACAAGTGGAGTCAAGCGCGAGTGTAAGAGGATTGTTAGATGAGAGACTATAAAGTGCGGCGGAAATTGATACAGTAAACCAAGTAAACTCCTTCAGAGGTTCAAGACTCAGTGAGGGATTCTTCGTAGGGTTGGTTTTCCGATGAGTTTTTGGATATTTTTTTTCGCAGAGGATGAGGGTTGGGAAGGGTTTGTTTCTTTTTCTATTGGGCTTTGAAAGTCTCCAAGGGAAAACAGTAGAAGTTTGGGTGATAGGAGTACTGAAATCACCACTTGCGTTTGGTGATATGGAAGGGAGGGGGAGATGGTCGGGGTAGGTAGATGCAGTTGGTAAGTGTAGGGGAGGTGCATATTTGGGGGGGTATCGGGGGAGCGAAGGCTGGTCGACGGTCGAGGATGCAGCACATCCACAGCAGTCATGGTTGCATCAACATGCAATATGCCCTTGCTGATTGCCATGAAAATTCTTTGTTTCCCTCTAACCCTCTTCTTCTCCATCAAACACGCTGTACACCCGGCCCCCGGTATGCTTGATCCGGGAGATACAAATGCCTTGTCGCTCCGTCCTTTGTCAACACCACCATCCTTATCACCCCTCCGCTTGACCCATCCCACTTTATAGCCTCCCTCAGTGCTCCCTTTACAAAGTTTACCCCCTCTGTTTCAGACATGTTTTCTTTCCAATATGAGTCGCAGTAACCGTAAATGTACGTTGAGCCTGACCCGCCGATAGCGTACGATTGTTTGTGTAGACTGCCGCCGAGGGGGATGCTGTAGACGGCGCCGCCATGGGAGGGGGTGTAGCCTGCTATTATTATTCCTGCGCTGTTTTCCGGGAGCAGAACGTCAGTACGGATCTTCTTCATTTAGGGAAAGCCGTTTTGGCATAGGAAAGCTGTGTTGGATTACCTTAATTGATCCTTGTTATCATAGCAGAGCTCCTGAAATAGCGCCGCCGCCGTCTGCACACTTGGGGCCTCGTCATTCGTGATCCCATACATCCGTAAATGATAGTGTACAATGTCCGCAACGGCTTGGGTGTCGGCGGCGGAGCCGGACCGGCAGCACCAGATAGTGTCGTGGACTTGTGTGAGTTTGTCGGTGACGCGGTTGGCGATGTAGGCGCCGGTGGTGGTGCGCGAGTCGGCTCCGAGTATGACACCGTCGGCGAAGTTTATGGCCATGCTGTGGGAAACGGTTAGAGGGTTTAGGTCCATGGGGGAGATATCCAGGGCATGGGAGGCGGGTACATTGAGGTTCCGAGACTGTAGGTGAAGACGTTAGATGGGGTTTGGAGGGAGGAGAATCGGAGTGAGGTACTTGACTTCGCCTTTCTTTAGGTGGTCCATGTCCACGTGTATGCCATCTAGGCATAGAAATTAGCTTGGGATTTGCCCGAGCTTCATCGTTTGAGTAGAACCTTCTCTAAGCATCCCCGTCACTGGCATCTCCATGCTGGAGGGAGTAGTGCGGAGTCGAGAATCAGCAGGTGGTTTGAGATGTTGCAATACAGCTGAGAGTCTGGAGGCTCGACTAGTGGTGCTGATGCTGGGTATGACAATATAAAGGGATTTCTAGGGATTTCAGACTCAGGCAGCTTCTAGAGTACGCGTTGTTGAAGCTCCGAGCTTCAGATGCGCTAACGGCTCTTTAGCGCTTTCGACTCGCTTGCGCCTTGCAAATCGCCGCTTCCTTCCTTAAAATGTCTGTTCACTTCCACCATGTTTCGGTGCGGATACATACAGTGGAGACTATCTTTCTTGCTTTGGAAAGCCTTCCAATAGTCAGCATTGAGGAAGGTGTACACATGACAGCAGTCCGATGTCTTTGGCTAATCATCTTGTAAGCACGGTTGGTTGAGTACATTTAAATCATCAAATCGCCAACTAAGGTGTTACATATGGGTTCGAAACCAATGATGCTTCTTGTATGGCTATCACGTAGGATGAGAGATACCGGTGAGAGAGAATTTGACCCAGAAATCAGCTTTCAATATAACTCTTCCTGCTTGGTGTGGCTTTCGTTACAAAATCTAAACCTAATCAATATTGGCCCCAGATTCAAAACCCTGCCTCTACAATTTATCGAATCCCCATCAAACATTGATTACCCTCTCATGTACCCCATCCCTTCTTCAACGATATTTGTACTCTTCAGCTCTGCTTCTGCGGCTTTCATGCCTCCTGCCATGGTATTCTCTCGAACGCCTGTCATGATAATCTCCAGGCCTCCAATTATCATCGTAGCCTCCAGAATCTCCACCATCGTACTCTCCAGAGACCCTATCACTGCACTCTCTAGGTCTCCTGTCATAATACTCTCTAGAAGCCCTATCATCATAGCCTCTAGGCCTCCTATCATCGTACGATGTTAGTCTCCTCTCACGGTGCTCTCCAGAAGTCCTATCATCGTAATCTCTAGGATTTCTACTATCGTACTCTCTAGAACTCATACAATGGTAATCTTCAGAGCCTCTATCATGGTAGTCTCTTGCCCCACTTTCAAGCATTATATCTTCCTCTCTAGCCCTTGTCGGCCTTCTCCGAAGCTCAATACTCTCGACACACAAGGCATACCGCGGATCGGGCTAAGAGTGGGTTTGGCTGGAATAAGGTACCGCCGCTGCAGCTGCAGAATAGATATTCCTCGTGTACTTGACCTCGATAAAACCAAGACTTCCCTCGGAATCATCGTCCTCGAAATCGTCCATCTGAGAAGAACTGACGTATTGTTCATAGGGAAGGTAATTGTCGTGCCCCGAACGCGGCACCACTGGGGCTACGGATGGGTGTCGAAGGTCGTCGATGATCTCGAAATCAGAGCGACAACTTCCCTCGTCCAACAAGTAGTCAAAATCACTCCCGGAAGACCGTTGGCGTCTGTCCGAATCCCGTTCCCAGACCAAATGATCCTCATCTGGGAGTGGCGGAATTTGCTGTGGTGGTCCATTGTATCTGGACATCGCTAGCTGCGGATTTCTGGGCACTAATTGCATGCAATGACCAGGACTTGCAACACTACTGGAGTCTCGTCCACTTCCCTCAATCATGCGATGTGGTGGTTGTTTTCCGGCCGCCCGATCTGTGCGCGATGGCTGATCACTATACCTGGTATCTGCGAGAGATCTTGTGTATCTGCTGTTTCCTCGAGACCTAGGAGGTCTTGGAAAGTCCATGGTGTGTTTTCTATAGGGCACGACGTGAGGACGGTGGAATGTACATATGAAACCTCCTCTTTGAATGGGCTCAGTTATCTCTTGGGCTATCCTTGTTAGACGACTTTGACGAAAGAGTCTCAATTAACACACAAGTGTGATCGCTGAGTAGAAGAAGTGGAAGAAGTTTAAAGGGAACCGGCCGAGGCTGTCTTTTGGTATTGTTTTTTGTTGGATATTGAAATAGAGAAGATACGCATGTATCATGGAAATCTCTTAATTTTCGCGCAAACAGCAAGGGCGTCTTCAGAACTTATAGACAGGGCACAGGGGCTGAGCTATGTATGAAGCCTGATCACTCTTGATTCAATTCGAAAACTAACGCAATAAAAGGCAATCAGTAATTCTTCGCGAACAATTGGCGGCAAATGAAAATATTCCCAACTTTGAAATGGATTGTCAAGCATTGCTCACTTCAGCTACTACAAGTAAGCCAATTAGCTTGTTATGCCTTATCTTTTTGGTTCACATGCGAGGCGACACCAGTGAAGGTGTCTTGTACTTCTTGGTAAGGCTTGAAGGACCTGGTCTTGTGCAACGTCTACCCAGTATGCACACTTTTGGATTACCAACTGTATACTTCGCAAGCACGCACCAGTTACCCAAACATAGTCAGCGGATTGCAAAGAGTTACTTTTATTCGGAATGAAGCCTATAAAACCAGGTAGAATCAGAGATGCCGAAATGAAATCTCATTGCCAAAAAAAACCCCCTTCCATAAAGCTTTCCCTTGCCTTACCGCCCCCTACAAAACCAAAACCGCAAATAACTCCTAAGCGCATAAATCATAAGCCTCTCACTTGGTCATTCTTATCTACCTCTCATACCTCCTCCGCATTTATCGTCCTTGTGTCCTTCGCAGTCACGTTTGTGTCTATGGCCGCTCTTGCTGCTATGCGCTTAGGCTGGCTCGGCGTACCGATTGTTACTTCCCGAACTTTCGCCATGCCGAAACCGTGGGGGAAAACTGTTGCCTTGGTTGGAAGGGCCAGCGCAGATCCGCCGGGCATCGTCCAGCGCTGGAGTTGGTGCAGAGGGCTCGATGGTACGCTGGAGAGATCTTCTTGATGTTGTTGAGTGACGCACATATGGTGCCCTATCTTCGGCTTGACTAGATGCTGCAGATCCACGGTCTCTAGCTACATGCGTTTGATCCGGCTGCCGTCGTTCAGATCTCCTTCGTTCTCTAATTGGTTCCTTGCCACCACTGTCAGACTCGGTATAATATTTATCGCTCCTCGAACTCCGAGGTGATGGATAATCATCCACTGTCATTTGGCGGGCCACGAAATGTTCGGTCCACGGTTTTGCGCGCTCTGTGTGATGTCTAGTCTTCTTGAATGTTGGAGCTAACGTTTCTGTGAGCTTCTTATGGGGTCTGAGGTATACGTAATTTGGGACTGATGATTTTGTTCGAGTCTTTTCGGATTTTCCGCGTACTTCTCCGAGCATCTTTGCCGAGTGTTTAGTCGATATAAGAACGTGGTAATCGAGTTGAAGAACTGGGAGGTACTTATGACGAGAGGCGAAGTCTGTCGTTTAGTGATAAGATGGAGAAGAGATATGTGTTTTCATTGGAAAGGGATTTATCATATTAATTGTATCTCTCAAGGTAGAAATAAAGGGAGAGGGGATCCTCAAAAGATATAGACGGAGCACAGAGACTTAGATATATGCGGAGCCTGGTGAATCTCATTTACAGCAGGGAATTAATGCAACAAGAGCATGAAAAGTGTGAGTCGATATCGAATATTGAATTCTAGTTAGTAGCTTTATGGAAATGATTGGTGGCGAGTGGGGAAATCAAAGAATTACTACCTATCTTCAAGCATTGTTCCCTTCAGCCGCTACAACCGAGTGAGTTAGCTTGAGAAACAAGGACCAGAAGTGGAGATGTGCCTGCATAGATTGGGATATCAACAGTGAAGTCGAAGCGTGCTTTTCATGGATTCCAATGGAGACCTGGATCAGGTATATCCAGGAGAATAATCTCGGTGCTATTCGCATCACAATAAAAGAACCAGGCAATGAATTCAGTGGTGAAAGTTTGGAGTCTGTCTTCTTCACCGCAGCGTGACAACGTTTATGTCGAGGATGGCCTGCCTTCGGGTCCACATTTAGTATAGGCCTGCCTCCATTACGTAGAGCCACTTATAGCACCATGCATGGCTCAGCAATAAATGATACTCTTGTGCAGTAGGGAGAATCGGGGGCATATCTTTTTCCTTTTAAGTTTACTCAGGGAACAGACTGGGCGATTCTCCCTTTACTCATGCGCGTGTTTCCTGCACGTAGTTGCTTCTCCTTGCAGCTTCTGTGTGAACTTCTCACCAAACACGCCTCAACCTTTTCTCAATGAATGGTTTCCTTACCGTCGAGGGAACTTCTCCTTTGTTCGATGTAATACTCCCATATTACTAAGCCCTTACTTTACTCGGATGACATAACCCTACGTCTCCTCCTTGGATTATGATATGCCTCTAACATGGGAACTACCTTTACGACATATCCTCTTGGTAGTACCTTCTCTATAGTAGTTTATAAAAAGGTTGTATACCCAAGGGAATCTCGCATAAACATACCCAGCGGCCACTTCCATGAATTGACAAGATCTGCGATAAAGTAATTTTCCCTCAACTCGACTAACATGATTCAATAATTCATCAACTCCGTGCATTCGATGTTATGTGGTTTGTATACCAATGATCTCGATCCATGTATGCCCTTCAATAGATTGGAGAGATATTTCACGCATGGATTAGGGCCCTTAAGTCAACTCCAGAAGCCGGAGTGAACTAAGTTCGAGGATTATTTGAGCATGGCAAGGTATTGCATATATAGTCGTGTTTGCGTTAGGTGGACGTGGATGTACAATGTACTCCGCTTTACTAAGCTCAGGATCGGGACATCAAGGTACATTGGAAGCCCTCAGCCAGTAACGATTCCATTGGCGATGTGACAAGTGGTGTTGCCGTTTGCGGTCTGTATTTTACATTACGCCTCAACTCCGTACTATTTTAGCGTAGCCGCCGAGTGTAATCTAACCTCGGGTCAGTTGTTACTACTGTGAGTATTCAGACATCCTTCACTCCGAACATTATTACATATGATGTAGTCGTGGTCGCAAAATGTTTCTATGAGTGATCACGTTTCTATAATGTGAAGAGTGTGTCTGCTTCCTCATTTTCCTAGCCTCGGTATCCGGAGGTACAAATGATTAGTGTCTTTTCTTGGGGTTTAGAATCTCTCATCTACGTCTACCGACTGGGATCTATACAGTGTAGTTCAAGCTTAATATCTGTGTTGGTATATTGCGAACTTATTACTCCTATTGATATTTCGATGTACTTTTGTCCCTGACTAGTCAGTCCAGCATGGCTGCTTTATTCTCCTACCTGAGGCTCCCTGTCTTGGCATCTTCCGCTATCGCTGCACTAGCCAGCGGACTTCTGTACTTCAAGCAGAAGTAAGTCAGTGAGCAGGGTATAATACTAGAGCTAATACGAATTTCAGTGAGCTTATATACCCACGCAACATACCCATAGGATCCAGGACAGAGGAAGGTGTGCCTCGACCAAACCACTTCGATATTGCAGATTACGAAGATCTTCGGATTCCGACTCCGGACGGGGAGATGCTGAGCGCCTTCTTCATTCGTGCTTCTAGCAAGCGCTCTACGAAGAACATCACTATTCTCATGTTTCACGGTAATGCCGGGAATATCGGACACCGAGTTCCAATCGCCAAAGTACTTCAAGAGCATATTGGCTGCAATGTCCTTATGTTGGAGTACAGAGGTTATGGATTATCTACTGGGACGCCTAATGAAGAGGGGCTATTGGTTGATGCTCAAACTGGCCTTGATTATATCCGTCAGCAAGCAGAAACCCAGAGCGGAAAGATTATCGTCTATGGTCAAAGCTTAGGTGGTGCTGTTGCGATCCAGCTCGTGGCCAAGAATCAAGAGGCCGGAGACGTTTTAGGATTAATCCTGGAGAATACCTTTACCTCGATACGAAAACTGATACCAAGGTATACACCATAATACCGGGTTCTTTCGCATATACTAACCGCTACCCAAGCGCATTCCCGCCAGCCAAGTACCTTGCTCCTCTGTGTCACCAGTATTGGCCCAGCGAGGATACAATACCCAGAATTACTACCATCCCCATCCTCTTCATAAGTGGGCTGAAGGATGAGATAGTCCCGTAAGATTTGTAGCGTTTCAGCTTTGCATCAGGCCTAATCTTGCTGACCTATCTCAATAGACCTTCGCACATGCGGCAGCTTCATTCTGAATGTCGCGCGAGGACGAAGACCTGGAAGGCCATACCAAATGGATCACATAACAACACTGTTGCGGAGCCTAACTACTTCAATTACATCCACGAATTCATTAATCAGGAGATCTTATAGAAGGTCAAAGAACGCATGAGTTACCCAAGTTTCAAACGCGCCCATTGTACTTTTACTTGACTTCCTCTTGAGCTAAGAAAGCATTACCCAATGTGTCTGATCAGAAGAGTACCGGCCTCAGTACTCTCGAGCTGGTATTTGATTATTAGCTAGCAATAAGCGGTTCTCGCCAATATCCCAAGAATAAGATCGCTTATTGCTGGCTGGAAACTACTCGAGGACATACTCTAAACCATTTCGCCTTCATCGTCTAAACCTAGCCGCCGGAACTAGGTTCGGACCGTTGCCGCGCTTAATCTCAGATGCGGTACCTTAATGTTGTGACGTCGGCGTTTTGCATTACCGGTGTTCAAACATCTCTGACATCACATGCTTCCCTACTTGCCACTTGGTTAAGAATTCTCAGGAACGCGAGGGTATTAGAATTTCTCTTGTTAGTTACTGCATATCCTGATTTGTGCATTACATTTGGAATTGGCAAGACCATGTCTACACCTAAGGACAGTACTATGTTTGTGTTGCTAGGGGCTTCAGGTGACCTAGCGAAAAAGAAGATCGTACATTTTTCCACTGAAACTTTCTGAGTTGTAGCTCACTAGTAGTATAGTATCCGGCCCTTTTCCATCTTGCAAGCATAATTAGAATGATTCCTAGGTTTTACTTACACTAACAGTCTTGGCTAGCACCGCGGAGGCATGTTGCCAGATCACTTTAGGATTATTGGGTTTGACCCAACAAAGATGGACCACGATGAATATATTGACCTCATCAAATCATGCATTGACAAGCCCTCGCAAGACATGGGGCAAGATCTCGAAAATTTCTGCAAGCGGTGTACTTATATTTGCAATAATGGCGACGGGGACAAGCCCTTTATAGATCTCCGTCAATACATGGAAAGCCATGGTAGTGATAGTCACGGTCAGGATCGATTCTTCTACATGGCGCTTCCTCCCAAGGCGTACGTTAGTGTCTCTGAACAGCTAAAGAAGAACTGCTATTCCGAAAATGGAGTTTCTAGGATCGTGGTCAGTATCAGGTTCTAGAATTAGCCGCAAAGCAATGCTGAACTTGCCAAAAACGTAGGTTGAAAAGCCATTCGGCCGAGATTTTGAAACCTTCGAAGAGCTACAAAAGGCTATGGAGAGGCATTGGCGCGAGGACGAGATATTCCGAATTGATCACTACCTCGGAAAAGAAATGGTGAAAAACCTCTTCGTCCTCAGGTTCGGGAATCCGATGTTTGGGGCGGGATGGAATTGTAACCATGTTGATAACGTGCAGGTCTGTGGCTCTTGGATAGAACCTTCTTATTCACTTATCATCTGACGAGTCTAGATTACGATGATAGAGAGAGGTGGAACAGAAGGAAGAGGTGGCTATTTTGACGATGTCGGCATCATCCGTGATATCATGCAGAACCGTAAGCCACTTACAATATAATCAAATCTCCTTGTGGACTGAATTAGGATCCAGATTTGTTACAGTTGTTGGCCTTGGTAACCATGGAGCGGCCTGGGTCGTTTTCAGCAGAGGATATCTGCCACGAGAAGGTCTTTCCTTTACTCCCCGAGGCCATGACATTAATTGATATCATCTAAGGTACGAGTTATTCGACTTATTCCGCCTATCGAGTTCAGAAACAGCTTTATCGGCCAGTACAGTAGGTCATCAGATGGACAGAAACCCGGATATAAGGACGATGACACTGTTTCTAAAGAATCACGGTGCGCCACACTTTGTGCCACTGTTGCATACATCAAAAGTGGACGATGGGATGGAGTACCCTTCATCCTAAAGGCTGGTAAAGGTTATTGCTAAACAGCAATCCGGTTTTACTATACTTGCTAATCCAATGTCAGCTCTGAACGAATCAAGGACCGAAATTCGTATACAATTCAAGGACACTACCGCTGCCATATTCAGCGATACGAAACACAACGAGTTAATCATTCGTATACAGCCAAATGAAGGGGTTCATTTGATGATGAATTCAAATCTCCCTGCACTCGATGCCAGAACAGTATACACTGATCTCGATCTTACATATCGTGGCCTCGGCCCTGATGCGCACATGCCAGAGGCGTACGAGTCTCTAATACTCGACGCGCTAAAAGGCGATTATTCGCAATCGGTTCGTAAAGAGGAACTAGAAGCTAGCTGGAAAGTCTTCACCCCACTTTTACATTATCTGGACGAACATGAAGAGATTATACCAAAGGAGTATGCGTATGGTAAGCTTCTGATCCGAGAACCACGGCGCTGTACGTCATGTATCGTGAGGGAGTTCCTAATATTGATAGGCTCGACGGGTCCGGCTGTCATGGATGAATTCATCTCGTCATATCAGTACAAGCATTAAATTGTACTCAACCCAGTTTCTAGAGACAACCCGGAGGCTTTTCCGGTAACGAATTGCATGACTGATGATCTGATCTCTCCTGCCTCCAAAAGCCAATTCTTCCAGTCTTCTTATCATGTACGAAAACAGATCAGGACATAGTAACATAATCTGTTTCTGGATTGGGATTACAAGAAGCTGTGTCAGGTCGACTTTGCAATACTCACTGGTGTTTTGTTAGAGACATGGATGTTTCATGCTACTGATCAAGAAGTTTAGTGTGAAGCCTTGAATGAATATTGTTAAAGGTCTTATTGTATCCTAATCCTACCCCTTCCATCTTTCAACCAACTCTTGTAGGTACTCTTTGTTTTCTCGTAGATTCTATAACGTCTTCTCTTCTCTTGCGTTAATCGCAATTGTGGCTCCGTTGTCCAATCACTTTGCTATTACACTTTTGTTTTCTCGGCATCGTAGTGGATCAGGATGCAACATCATACGAGTTCGCTGTGGAATGGGCTGAATGCTGCAAAGAATATCAGTAAGGGACAGGTGAAAGCAGAAATATCTTACATCAATACATGATTCGAGCATTTAGAAGGCAGTCATACTTAAATAAGTATACACTATAAGCAGATAGCGCTTCGCAAACCATGGAAGAACAAACATTGGTTACATGACAACCAAGATGATCTTTATTCTGGGCATGTGGAAGCGCAGTCTAAAATGACTAGAGGCAAGTCGAAGGCATTGTTCTCCTGTCATAGCAATGCTGATGCATCCCATAAAGCAAGTTTATGCATGCCTATATAGGATCGCAATTGAACGCAAGTCGGCATCGTCTACGGAGTAGCTGAGGATCTCTGGCTAGAACCCAGCAATTCAGGAAGTGGATGCCTAACAATGCCACCATGGTAGATACTCCTTGTCCCGCGCCTTTCTCGGCTACACGAAGGTAGGTACTCGGAAGGTTCTCGATCAAGCTTAAGCTGACTACCGCCGTAGCTAGTCTCGGGAGATTCTGCAAAATAGCATTGTCGCAGACATCGCTTGTGGAGCCACTATGGGGTCTCCCACGGGCCTTGAACGAAACAATAAAGATATGATGCTTGACATGGTGCAAGGCCACCAGAATGGATAAGATTCTCTAGCTTCTAAGGATTTCAAGACAATTGCAACTTAGCAAGCATCAGCCACCTCTATGAAAAAGGTCCTGCAACTGCGGCAACAAACGCTCGATCAGACTCTGGAAAGCCCTATTTTTCACAATGATCGGCCGTGGTCAGGATTCAATCACTTTTCTCTTCACTGAATTGAGCCTCCCACCTATTTACTTTCACTGTGATAGGACGCCAATGAATAGCAGTGTCTAAGGCTGGTGAATTCGTGCTTTCACAAGAACTTGAAATAGGCCGCGCAACGACGCCACGTCAGTCATCATGACAAGCCCATGGCGAAAAGAAGCTGAGTATAGGTTCAGGAAGCTTAAGAGCTACGTCATGCAACTAGGGCACATCACTTGATATGTTGGGAAGTATTGAACCTCTGGATTCGAGGACTTCGTGCTATGCTAGCTATTCACCACCTAATCCATGGAGGTCACACGCAATGGAGCTACGGAAGATATTTTATATTTGGCACAATTCAAGCCGCGTGACAAGCCTACATCACTCAGTATGCCGGATTCTCTGTGAGGCAGACCTAAATTACTAGATCCGAGCATACGAAGGCGCTAATTGTCTCCACATCCAGCTTCGGAGCGGCATGTTAGATGCAGAAAACGATATAATTGATTGATTCAAGAGATTCATAGCTGAGCTAGAAGTCTTCACTGGCCATCTCCACCTATGGAAACCCGGAAGGTGCAAGCAGAATAGACCTTATTAGATTCTCGAGCTTCATACCTGCGCTAGCTATGTTCACAATATTGTAATCTTTTCAATATAGTCCAAAGAGCTGCACATATTTTTGTTGCTCACAGTTCACCTGTGTAACGTAGTTGAACATATAAATATCATGGCCAGTCCACTGGAGATTTGTCTTCTCCTTTATACAAAGCAAAACAGACCTCGAAAAGATTGTCGAAACCATTTTCTCCAATACTATAGGTCATTCTTTATAGTAATATTCTCCAACAAGCGCCAGAGTGTCCGTCGCAACTAAATGGAAAGAATGAACGAGACCTACTTCGAAAAGTGCCGCCATTCTAGCCGCCAGCTCCCTTCTATCCTGCCACGCAACGTGGAGCACTACCCTCCCCCAAAGGAATTGGACAAAAAATGCTGCGCCTGCGACCACGCAGATTTCGAAAAGGTAGCCACACTAAGTTGGACAAGATACTACACCGCAAAGGGCAAGATTGAAGAGGATACGGAAAACATAAGAAAGTATCAAAGACTTGTGGACGACGGAAAGCGACCGCCGACCTCGGGAAACGCAACTCTGGCATTGGAACGTGGAAAGACTCAAATGGAAAACTTGGATGATGTCCGAAAATGTGAGCTTGAGCAGATCTGGGCTCCTTTCAATGTAATGTGGGGTTACGATCCGGCCCAAGGTTCTGATTTCTTGGGTCGTCGTGCTGCCAAGTACGTAGCACACGAGAACAGAAAGTCGTCGAGACGCTCCTCGAAACGCTCATCGAAAGGTCCTCAAAGTCACCCGCCAAGTGGCACTTCAAGCCGGTCTAGGCATTGAACTCCCAGACACCATTCGGTACTATGCGTCATTAGCATTCTTCTACAATTCGGTCCTTTCCTGGAATGATTTCTGTTCTTTTTCTCGGTTACGTACGGACTAGGGGCACTAAAGCTGGTCTGTCTTTCAACGAATACGTTTGCTCTGTGTTGCGCTTGGTTCAAAAGTCCTGGTGGTTTGGGTATGCTTTAAGGGGCTTCTGATGTAAACAAAAAGTGGAATTGGTATTATAGACACGTACGTCAAGCTCCCTGCGGGAAAGACACAAATCACTGAATCCCAAATCATGAAGGCTGTGCTAGCACTGTCTTCACAGTCTTCTCCACAACATAATCACGGCAACTTGCATACAGAACAATATTGAATTTCGAAATTGAGGACTTCATAGCTGTTTCAAATATCATCACGACGTTTCGCCTTCAAGAATCACTTCTTGGATCTACAGAAGTGACCGTTGCTCAGGATCCATATTTCGGACCACACCTGTGTATATATACGCCATGGCCAGTCGAGTTGAGATCTCTTTTTTCCCATATCCAAAACAAAGCATTATTCAACCCACAGTCAAAAAAAAAGTCACGATATTACAATATACTTGACCCAACCGTGTTCCTAGAAAGTTTCCGAACCACAGCCCCTTTCAACAACAATCATGGTGAACAAAACTTATTTCACAAAGTGCGGACACGAAGACAACAGACTCCCACCCAAAGAAAATGTAGGCATTACGCCCAAGCAACTGAAGGAAACATGCGCAGCCTGCACGTGGAAGATTTTCGAAGACGCGAGAGGAGTCATCCTCCTGGAATATTTCGATGAGAGATTTCCGATCCGAAGGGAGCATGTCAAGCTGCTAAGAAGAAAAACGGCTGCAGGGGTACTCGGAAAGGATTCCAAAGACCTGGATGAGGAGATCAAAAAATGGAAAGAACAATTGGACAGGATGGCTAAGCAGTGCGACAGCAACATCAAGGAATCCAGGAAGGTGAACTTCGAGAACCGCTGGGGTTCATGGTTGAGCGAAGGTACTGATGTCATGGCACGTCGAAGCAAGGATACGGAAGTCGATGAAGATGTTATTAGAGGGCTTCACGAAGGAAACAATGCTCCTCTACGTGCGCTCATCACATCATCGGCGCCATAGAAGAAGCAACCTCTCATATCCTCTCGCTACCTACCCATTTGATGATCCGCTCGCATACCCGACCTTCTGAGGGTTTTCGATCCTACCTTGGCATGATTGGCGTACCGGTAAAATCCGATCCTATCATGTATTCATTCGTTCTCTTTATCTCGGTTATTCTGCGAACTCGGTGCACTAGAGGCTTGTCTTTTGGTAGTGGGTTGGGGGCTCTGGTAAGGTTCAAAAATGTTCGATTGGTATTTGGTAGTGTATAACAATTTTCGGAGCTCTGGCATGAGCTAAGTCTATATATTGTCGGTTATACAGACTACAAACCCCTATTCCCAATTAGCCTAATCGTGTGCTCGTGCCTCGATAACCCCCTCAAGCCCTTCTTCCATCCACATAATTGGCAATCCTTCGTTACATGAACACTCATATGCTATATCAAGATTAGGAATAGAGTATTGGCACTATTTCCACTCTGATGAAATAATCAAACCTCTTACCCCTTTTCGCGTTTGCACCCCCTGGTTGGGTATCAATTTAGATAGAAGACTTACCCGGCTGTGAAAGTAGCTGGGCCGTCACACCGACCGTTCTTCTACCTGAACATGACAATCAAACCCTTGACCTTTTCCCGTTACGAAATTCGAATATTTACTTAGACATTCCCTTCTCATCTTCTTCTCCAGGTTCTGCCTTTCTTTTTGCTTAAAGGCTCGCTATTTCCGCTCGGAGAAAATGTGTCTCGTTACTCAGAAGCCGACTGACTCTCAAGGACAGTACCTCCTCTCCCACTCTACTATATACCTCAAAAACACCCTTCTCTCATTCTTCTCACCCCAATTTGCTTGATAGCGAAACATGCGTAGATGATGGACATGAGCTCGAAGCGAGGATATTAACATTATGATTCTCCTAGCAGGCGAAGATCTGGATAAAACACAAAGGGAAAAGTTCTTTAGCAGATGCAAAACCTAGAAAGAAGCAGCTCGTAACATATCTAAAACCCCAGAAAACGAACAATTTTCTAAAGTTCAATCCCGTCTCTTGCGAAAACATCACCTGCACGTACCATCCAACCCGTCAACCTCCAACCTTCACCATCTCCCAAAGTATCTACAACCTATCTCGCAACCAACGCCATAACATCCTCTTCACCCTCAAACCCCACTAGCACAAAACAACCTCCCGCCAGATTCGGCAGAAATCATCTCGGCCAACAGATTAATTTTCCGGGTAAGAGAACTATCCCATACCAAGGGAATCAGAATAACAGACAAAGCCATAAACCCCTTTTTTCCAAACATCTACACGCAAATAAAATCCCAGAAACCACCCGCATCTATCTCCCCGAAGAACACGCAATCCGTTGAAAACCCAGAATTAGGACTAGGGCTAGAACCAGGACCATTAAACGAAACACTTACTCGCCACAAACAGCCAACTTCGGGCAAGAATGCCCACGATGGCTGTACGGTACTGACGGGGTGGAAACGTGGTTCTTGTGCATAGCGAATTATTACTTTACGGAAACAGCTACAAAACTTCTAATGGAAGCCCGAGTTTCTAGATATCAAGGGAAATTTTTGCTCCTTGAAACTTAACGTAGCTGACGCCTTATGAACGCCCATCGACGGCGTTGGTGTGGTTTCCGATTTGTTGCAAGAACAATTGCATCGTACTGGCGCCCCTTATGTACTCACATGCATATCCTGGTATCTACTGTACAGTAAGACCGGCGATGGCCTTTGCTAGGGTTCTGAGATGTAAAGCTTTTTTGAGAGAGAGATATTGGGGATGGTGGGGATTGAAAAAGGCGGTTGGGGGATGTTTCAAAAATGCTGAGACGGTGGTTGCGCGGAAGGATAGGTAAGGTGGGGAGGGAGGAGTAGAAGTAGGAGAGAAGGAAAAGGTAAAGGGAATGATATTGGAACGTGATGTCTGAGCTTGACATCAGTTGTATAGATTAAACTTCCCATATTATTAAAGGGCCTTCTGCTTTCGTCTCACACCACTCATAACCATATATACACATTACTATTCTCAAATTCCCAACCCAAGGAATGGTTAGCCCAGATACCACCAGACCACCACCATCACCAAAGCCCCCCAAACCCCTCTACCCGCCCCAAACCTTCCGGACGCTCCCCCAGTAAACGCCATCGCACTCGTCCCCGCCCCCGTCGTCCCCGTAATCCCCGCTACACCCGTCGGCGTTATAACACCCCCTGTTACCAAGCCGCTCCTCGTCGCCACAGTTCCGCCGCTACTAAAACCTCCCATTATCACACCACCAAATCCTCCAGAACTAGTAGCGCTGCTGGACAGTTTGATGGTGCTGGTACCGATGGCTATTTGTGAGGCGGAAGGGGCGAGGGATATGGGTGTGCCCGAAACGGTGATTACGCCGCCGGGGGTGAGAGTTTGAGAGCCGAAAACGTACTGTGATTTGCTGTCTGCTGCGATAGATTGGCCTCCGATGAGTAGAGTAGGGAGTGCTGAGGCTGACGAAGCGCTTGTTGCTGCTAAAATGGTATTGCTGCCGACAACCACTTGTGTGGCGGAGGGAGCAAGACTGATAGCCGTCCCCGACACACTAATAGCAGGAGAACCAGGACGAAGCGTTTGGCCCGTAATGATATAGTTGGAGGACGGGCCAGCTGTTACGACTGAATTTCCTATGGTTAGGACAGGAGGACCAACCGCCGCAGTATCCGAAGGCGCTGCTAGCGCTTGAGTGCTGGGCCCGTAGACGATAGCATTCCCAGATGGCGCAAGCGATATTGCCTGGCCAGTGACTATAATTGGAGAGCCTGCTGCAAGCGTTTGACCATCGGCAGTGTATTGGCCAGCAGAGTTAGCCTGAACTGGCTGTGAATTGATGGTTATAACAGGCGCAGATGGAGGCGAAACGGCTGGTGGAGGCGAAAGTACCGAAGTGGTGCCACCAATCACAATGTGAGTGGCGGATTGAGGTGGAGTAGCGTTTGAGGTTTGAGGAGGAGCCGCGTTTGAAGATCGAGTAGGAGCCGCATTGGTGGTTTGAGGAGAAGCAGCATTTGTGGATTGAGGTGGAGCAGATTTTACGGACTGAGGAGGAGCCGCATTTATGGATGGAGGAGGAACTGTGCTTGATGATTGAGAAGCCCCATTTGCGGATTGGGGGGGAGCAGGATTGGCGGACTTAGGTGGAACAGGGTTCTCGGACTGAGGGGGAGCCGCGTTTGTAGATTCAGGAGGAGCAGGTTTCGAAGACGGAGGCGATTTTGCTAATTGAGACGCTGTTTTTGTTGCAGGGATGGTCGGTGACTGCGCAACCGGTACAGGCGATGGGGCCGGCGTTGCTTGTCCAACATGTGTTGATGACGAAATAGTGAGCACCGAGACAGCAACATGAGCGAATGACAAGCCGTAATTTCCCCCAGCACTACAACCAGGAAAGGCAGAGCTAACAAAGGCATTCTCTGCATCTATGGCTGTTCCTGATAAACTAGTTTGATCCGTGAACTGCGGTATTGCAAATGCGTCATTACGCGAATTGACTATTGTGCTACAGGACATGCCACCTGTTGTGTCTGTTACGAGGGTACCGGTGTACCCTACGAAGCCAAAGTTGAAAGCGTACGTCGTTGGATATGTGCTGTATTATTTCGTCAGATGGAAGCTTAAATCAGCTGGGGAGCATGTCTTACAAGGCAAAGTTGGTACCAGTATAACTATAAATCCACACATTGTTCATGCCAGTTTCCAGACCTTGCAGAGAAGCAGGGACCGTAAAGTTTGAAACATTAATGGTGGAGGTCTTCGTGGTATTATTAGAATCGTCAACTATCGTCAGTACTGTCGCAGCAGTGTGTGTCAGAACGGTCTGCCACGTAAAAATATCCACAGTGTTTTGCCAGTAACAGCTACCGCAAGAGGATGTCATCCCTCCATTACCTGTCCCGACTGCTGTACCAGACGGGGGCGCGGCCGTTATAGTTGAGGAGTTTCCAAACTGTCTATCTGGTAGTGTGTCAGTTGAGACCAGAAAGACAACCCGAGATATCCTTACGGCTCAACGAAACAGCCGATGCCATCTGTATGTATAGAATCATGGACAATATTATTGTTGACGCCATAGTGGTCAAAGGAGCAAACCAATGCTTATAAAGCGGCGAAGGTATGAAAAAGGCTTTTAAGAGGAGAATTGAGAAGAACCTATAGAATACACCGAAGCACACAAGCAGAGAAAGACCTCAACCAAACACGAACAAGCGAAGAGCGAATGTGAAAAGAGAATATTTGACCTGAAAGATGCAGAAAGGAATCTTGAGGGCTTAAGCACACAACTTTCGTAGCAGACATGGTAGAATAATTTAAAAAGGGCAGATCTTAGCTCCTAGTACAGTAAATGGACGACTTGTCGAGACTACTGTAGGCGCTGGAACCTAAATCTTAATGTCTAAATGAAGCATGGGATTCTGAACTGGAGAGACCACTATGATTGACATGACGCGCCTTCGATAAAGCAGTGTACACGACAGAGAGGCCGCCGGAGCCTCGTAGGATGTCATACCTGGCTGAAGAGCCATATGTCGAGCTGCTGCTGCTCAGGATTCGTATCCGAAGGCATTGTGAATTGCTTTCCTGCCACCAATTGCAGTAATGTTGGAAACTGTCATGATTGGAAGGGATCAGGATCCTTCGACAACTTTGTGGTATGTCCAACCAGGGTTTTTGGAGCTTAACCTGAGCCCGTCGCATGGAGTGACGGGATTGCGTCCTTAGTCGACCAATAGATCACCGGAAGCCGTTGGATTGCTGTTGGCTTGCTGTTGGATAGAATAAGGAGCATCGCCACAATTAGCGTGGCAAATATTGAAGAGGGCGTTGGAGTTCAATGACCCGTTCAACCTTCATGACTAGCAACAAAACGCAGTGAGTAGAGCAAAGAAAGACGTGAGCCAAGATACATGACGTATTACTCAGCTGATACGGAGTATCTTTGGCTCGTCGCAATGCTCTGAGCAGTGACTTGGCATTCGTTAATTGAGGTGCCTTGCGCATGAACGAATGTTGATCGCTATCGTACATATTCAACCTTCAGCCCTACGCTATACCCATCTAGTAAAACTATCTACAATCTCATGCTTTGGATGAACTTTCCACAAGAAGTTGATCTCAACTTAGTTTAGCCCACAAATGGTAAGGCTTGTATAAAACGAAAATTCAAGGCAAATGCAAAGTCGGTTTTATCATCTCAAAGCATAGATATTGGTGACTTCTATGTATTGGGAACTTTTTCTAACCATGGAAGCAGGATAATGTACAGATAGCTCAGTCCTTGACCGCGACGATGCATCGTCTCTTATCTCGACTCCTTCTTTGCCTTCTCGGCTATCTTTTCAGCCTCACTAAGCTTCCTCTGCAAAACTTGCTGCATCTCGTCATAAGTTTCCTTCGCAATCTTCTCAGCCTCAGGTCCATGCTTTTGAGCGATATCCCGTAATTGCCCCAATTTCGGCATGATCTCGCTCGCGCCTGGGATCATGTTGAGGTATTGCTCCAAACCACCGCCTCCGCTGCTGTCACCTCCTTGTCGAGCTTTGTTGACTGCGTTTTTAATGTACTTCTCTAATGACTCGGTATTGCCAGATGATACGCTGTCCTTGATCTTGTTATACAATTCCATTGCATTCCCCTGCTTCAGTGCATCCTTGTTCTCATCGACGAGCTGCTTGACTTTAGGCGACTTGTCCAAGTACGGTTTCGCCTGCTCCATCCCCTTCTCCCACGCCTGCTGCCCTAGCTCTTGCAACTTCTTTGTTTTATCTTGAACAAGGGCTTGGATCTTGCTGATGCTCTGGAAGTTTGCTCCATTTTTCAGGATGTTGCGAATTTCCTCCCAGGTCTGATCTACTTGTTTCTTCGCCTCGGGCCCATAATTGTCTCCAAGCTGCTTCAGACGATCTAGGTTCCCTCCGACTTTCTCTTTTAGCGCAGGGTGGTTGTTCATGATTTCTTGAGCAGAATCCACAGCGAGGTCTGCTATGCGGTTGAGGTATCTTTGCAAGATCTCCCAAGTTTTCTGGGCGGACGCAACACTCATGCCGCTCTCCTGCGATACACCTTTCAGCTCATTGTAGGCCTCCTTAACGATTGCGTCCACCTCATCAGCGTGTTTAGCGTGGATTTCATCAAGGTCGTTGAACGCAGAGTCAATGTATCCTTTTGCGCCAGGTATGATAGCTGCATACGATGTGGCAGTCTGGCGTAGCCATTTCAGCGCTTCGTTAGGTTCGGGTGAGGATTCCTTGAGTCGCTTCGTCATGTTCTGTAAGGATGCTTGCGTTTCGCTGACGGTAGAGATTAGTGTATGGGCGCCTGATTGGCGATACCAGGCGTAGCCACCGAGAAAGACTAGGGTGCCACCAGCAAGGCCACCAATGAGGCTGGGGCCCAGATGAGAGCTGCTGCTGGTGTTGGTTGAAGAGCTGGTGGATTCGTGGCGAGCTTGACGAATAACAGTTCGAAGTTTAAGACCACGCGTCGCGGCTCTGAGAGTAGATCTTGAAGCAATCATGGTGGCGACGTGGTAGTGGGTACTTATGAAGGATATGATATGGGACGTGTGAGAAGTGTTCTGTGTTGCCGCTATGACGTGCCAAGGAATGACGTCGGGGTGAAAGCAAGTAGTGTATGAGATTTTGTTGAGAGTATGCTACAAGCTCCAACGTACTCAACGAGAAACTTTGTCCACCAGTATCCACCACCATCAATGGCCATAGAAGTAATAGGATTAGCCGTCATTGTCAAACATTCGACTGGCACGGCAAAACGCAGTGGAAAGTTTCCTAAGTCTTTTTTTCTTCTAACATTGCATGTGAGAAATTTAACATCTAGTGGTAGCTACTCCGTGAGAAGGAGCAAATAGCTATCTATGGCTAACTGGGTCTGGATTTTATAACCATCACCTCTCGTTTCATCCAAGGATGCCGTGCCATCAGGTCTCTTGAAACTCACTGCCGTCATGTTCCTCTTCGTTGCACCCGACCACCTCATGAGCCACAAACTCGTTAACTTCACCGCCTGGAGACTGGTCAGGCTCTTCAAGATCCGATGTCGACAATTCCACCGCTTGTGCGTTTGGTTTACTATCGCCACAAGCAACTTTCGTTTGCTCTGCCTCCTCCTTCCTTACTTCTTCTTCCCAATCCTCCACCACATCCTCATCCTTCCTAGCCTTCATCATGTCCTCCTTTTTCTTTTTGGCATCCTTCAGTCTACTGCCCAGAACAGTATACACACTTTTCTCTCCCAGTGCCATTTGTCTAGGCGCCATACGCGGGGCTGCTGCTTTCGCCGCTACTTGGCTCCATCCACCATTGCTGGCTGAGTCGTCAAGTTCGCGGCGGAGGATATTGAGTGAGGCGTCTGAAGCGCATAATTGGATGGATTTGGCAAGGTTCTTGGACGAGGTGATGACGGAGAGAGAAGGTTTTAGCGCTTTAAGAGAGGCTTCGATGGAAGTAGTAGAGACAGTAGTGGATGATGATGACGGCCGAGCTTTGAGAATGATTTCTTCGCTAGGTAAGAATGAGATGTCAAACGCTAGATCAAGCGAGGAATCTAACACTGAGGAAAAGTCAAACCTAATCTCTTCGAGTGTAAGTCCGAAACGTGGGTGAGTCAGTAGAAAGCCACTATAGGACTCATTGCTGGTACGGAGCTTCCTCTGGGCCTCAACCGCAGCAGTGGTCGAAGCCTCGACGGAGCTACGGATGCGAACACATTCAGCGAGTGTCTTCATTGGAGCCATCACAAAGCGTGGTGTTTTGAAAACAGCTACATGGCGATGTGGCTCCGGGTCCATGCTCTCGCTATCAAAATCGAAGTCTTCAGAAAGTGAATGCAGGAAGGCTCGGTGATGTGGTGGCATGGGCTTGAACCGGAGTCGTTTCTCATGCTCATCTGCCGCAAACACCCTGAACTCTCTTTCTTGTATTTGCGCCCACTTTTGGTTCTCACGGAATAATTGCAAGGTAGTTGTAGAGTAAGGAATATGATCGTCTTTGTGTGCTTCAGGGTCAATATTGAGAGCCAAGGCTAGCTTTCGGTTTCTTTCAAGCCGTGCACACTCATTATCGCAGCTCAGGCTCTTCTTGCTGTTTCCCTCGCTCGACTTGGAGGCATTGCACTTCAACTCCTGCTTGAGATTCTGGCAGTCGCAGGTTACAAGCATCTTATTCTGACACGGCTTGTCCTCGCGGCAAGAAGAAGGAGCATGGCATGGCTCTTCGCAAGGATGACCACAGACTTTCTTTGATTTTCCACAGGATTGTTGACAGGATTTGCCCGCGTCTTCGCACTCTCCAGGCCGGTGGCACGATTTGCGGCAATAGTGCGATCCACATTTTAACTTCCGCCCACAGATCTCACCGCAGCGTACATCTGCAAGCCAGCAAGGCTGATTTTTGAGATTCCTTTTTCCACATATGCAAGGCTTTTCAATCAGGAAAGGACACATCGGACAAGACTCACCATCGCCGTGGCAATTATGCGAGACTCTTGGATGGCCGCAGCCCTTTGGGCGCTCACAGTCAAAGCGACAGGGAGGTGGAGTGGTACCACATGGCAATGGAGGTTGTAGCACGGTACGTCCGCAATGGCAGCTAACATCTTCAAAAATTGCTTCGCGACAGCTTCCACAGGGCCCTTTGTGACAAAGCTCGGGACAATTATGATTGCCACATTTGAGCATACGTCCACAAAGACGAGTACAGATGTGTTCGGCTTCAAAGCCATCATCAATACTCCGTGCATTTCCTAAAGGCCGGAGCTTACGTTTGGTGGCTTGTCGTTCAACCGCCTTGCGCTCTCCTGGGCAGCAACGTTCGCCGCATTCGTGACGACCACAGTTGAGAGTTGCTTTGCAAGCCCTCGTGCATTGCGGCTGTTCCTCGTTACCTTGGTGGCAGATGGTAGACGATTGTGTCCGCCCACATCGACAAGCGATGGTTACTTTGATGAGACAAGGCTTGCAGATATCTGAATGGCAAATCTGTTGACAAGTATGACCACACGGAAGAAGTTTCAAGCACTCCTTTTTGCAATTAGGAATGGGGTCCTCGCAAGATCTTCGAGTTTGATCAAATACTTCTGCCAACGGCGTCTTTCCACACGGACAGCGTGACACAACGTCCGGTGATCGAGGGCAGTGTGGCGGTTCGAGTTCTTGCGGATGACATCTTTTCTCGCAACTATGCTTTCCGCAGTCAAAAGGCCTCTGACATATATTAAGGCATTCAAACATTCCAAACCAGTCATCGATAATCCTGGAACCCTTATCATCATGTAAAGCCCTTTTACTCGGCTTCTCGTCCCCACGATCGTAGCAAATCAGCGGTTTTTCAACTTGGCCACAATAGCAACGACAACCAATCTTAACCTCGCAGGCTTCGCACAAACCTTCATGACACGGCTTCGGGCAAGTATGTTCTCCACAAGGCATTAAATCTCTACAAATTTCACCACAGCTCCACCCGACATCGTAGTTCGTATCAATACACCTTCTAGACGTTGATTTCTTGCCGCAAAAACAGCTCTGAATAGGACCAGTATGCGTACAGGGAGGACACGGACCAGCATGACATAGTAAATCACAAGGATGGGGACACTTCTTCGGTAAAATACGTTTTTGGCCACAGGTCTGGCCGCAGGAGTGCGGTGGCAATCCCGAGATTGATCGGGGATCTAGTTCTTTCTCGCACCAACAGGTGTATGTCGATGGAAGTACATCTTTTGGCAAATTGCATCCAGGGCATCTCCATTGCCGTGGAGATGCAAACTCCCCATCCTGATTTCGTTGCTGAGCCAGAGTCGAACCTTCATTAGCGGACCATTTCTTGATGCAGGTGAGATGAAATACTGTCCAGCATGTCTTGCAAGACCAGATTTTGGAGTTTCGCCCAACCTCGCTTGTGCATATTGGACATTCGTAAGCACCACTCGTGATGTCCTCGTGGGTTCGTGTAGCAATATCCGGTGCTGTAGATTTTAGAACGGAACCACGTCTCGCACGCGGTGCCTTTGCCTGCGTATGAAGCTGGGCAACTGCAACATTTTTACCGCCTCTTGGGTTTCTTGAAGTGGTATGTCTCTGGTGATGTTGTTGACCTGGGTGGAACTCGGGTGCATCTGCTTGTAACGAGGACACCAACGATTGCGCATTTGCCTCTTCAGTCATGGTAAGACGTCCCCCAAACTGTCTACCAGAATTGAGCGCTGCATGGCCGTTTGTCCTTGGTTGTCCATGAATGTGACCTGCATGGCTGGACCTCTCCCCATTGGAGTTCCTTCTGCCCCTAGGTCCTTGTGCTATTCCGCCGTGTATCTGCCCACTTCGACCGCTCCCTCTCGTTTCTCCTTGTCTTCGTCCCATATTTCCACGACTCCGTGTCACTTTGAGTTTGCCAGTCTCGGCTGCTGAAGCTTCGGCACTCGAAGGTTCTGTCGATGGTGGCTGGGAACGTGGGGCAATCGACGCAGGTCGCAAGGCCAGTACACTCTCTCTGTTCGTATTGTTTACAGATGGGGCATCTTGCAGCCTGCTTTGTTCGGGGGTTGGGGTCATAATTGACTCTGAACCGCTCTGCAAAGCTGGTGCTTGCTGGTGGTTCCGGCTTTGCTTTCCCCACCTCTTCCGCGGTCTCGAGTTGGTAGTCGGTGATCGTGGTAGAGATCGTGGTGCAGGCTCCGCAGAAGCCATGATAGCAGCTAAATTAGAGGAATGTTGCAGTGGCAAATGGGCCCGAATCCTACAGCATGCAACGTTCCACAAGTGCACGGTCCAGTTTGTAACTGACTTGAACTTAGTAAGACTTGATAATGGAGGATCACTAGTTGAAGGTATTACGGAACCCAAGTAATGTAGAGCCTATTTCGTCGTTCGTAGAACTGTGGGGAAGTTGTTTGCCTCTTTACTTCGTTCGCCAGTCGTGATGTTTAAGAGTGACGACAATAGGTGTGACTGAGGCTTTTTATTCATTGTGCACGTACGCGACTAATCACAACTGGATGACTCCCGTGAATGAGTCACGTCCAGCAGAATTTGATCTCAGCACCACGCACACACACAATGTGGGATGACTCCGTTCCTTGAGCTCATGTTGCAAACCCATGGAGATGAGCATATTTGGCTTAGAATAGTCATTCTTGATCCTTCGGGTTTTACGGTTTTAAGAGGAATTTTAGCAAGTAACCTCGTACCTTAACTAGGTATCATAGGTGTCGATAGAAGCTGTACACCACTTGTTACTTATGATGTTGTGTCGTGTCTCATTGCTTGGACCTCAGATATGAGATACCTTATTGTTCCAATTGCTTAAACAATGTGCGTGCAAGCAACCAATTGCGGAAACTTACCTTATTAGCGTGTGCAGAAAGCTCTGCAATCCTTGGCATTCATTTTTGCGTTTACCCCACGTCCCTTTTGTATGGGGAATTCGAAAATTCAACCCCACCGCCCCCCAATTGCCCAAAATTGAAGCTATTCAGACCTCTTTGTTTGTTGACGTTCTTAACGCATTTCCAGCTATGACCGGCCCACTACCTGCAGCGATTCGCTCCAGAATCGTACGGCTTCTACTACTTCATTGGCAACCCCTCGTCATCGCCGAAGAAGTTCACTGCTGCTCTAGAACGGTGTATAGCATTCTAGAAAATATCTTCATGTATTCGTCACCGTTTAAACCTCAGTTTCGCCCCAAAGAAGTCCCCCGCAAGGTGTTTAAGGCAGCTGAAAATGACCTCATAGCCTATCTCGAAGACCAGCCATGGGTCATGCAGAAAGAGATGGTCTGATACATATGGAAGGAGTGAAACATTAACGTGCATCGATTCACGATATCAAGAATTCTGAAGAGGAGACGCTGAAGTAATAAGAAAGAACAGCGTGTAGAAGTCGAACAAAACGATGAGCTTCGTTTGAATTGAGTAGCAGACATGCTTCGTTTGACGGCTGAACAGCTCGTGTTCGTGAATGAGTTCTTATTCAATGAGATCACAGGCTGACGTCATCAAGCCTATGCTTCTGTTGATCAATCAGCTCGCTATCAAGTCTCTAGAACGAGAGGGCATTGCTGAAGTGTTCTTCCGACCTATACGAAAGACGAATATCTATTCTGTATCGGCATTCGTGAAGGCTGATTCAACGGCGAGGCTTTCTTTCGATGGCTAGCAGATGAGCTGCTATCTCTATGCAGTTCCTTTCCGGCCTCGAGAAGTGTGATCATCATGAATAATGCGAGTGTTCATTGCAATAGTCGAATCGAAGAGCTCATCATCTCACACGGATGTCAGATAAGCTGTTTGCCTCATTGAATTGAATGAAGATCTATCACTGATATGAATGTCAGATGCGATATTTGTCTCCCTACTCGTCGGATTACAATCTCATAGAACTCATCTTCAGCGTATTAAAGGTCTGAGTTCGTAGGCATTTTGACGAGATATGACCCCATTTTGAAGGCATCTTTGATGACTTTCTTCATTACGCTGTTGAACGAAGCGAATGTGATAGATATTCGAGGCAGCACTTCAAGCATTCAGACTACATCTTTGAGGCAGATATCAGAGCTTTAGAAAGAGATCTTGAAGCGAGTACTATAGACTTTGACTAGCTAGCTTCTGAATAGCTTCATTTCATCTATTTGAATACGATAATAGATGGGGGGTTAAATGTCGAATGACTCATACAAAAGGAACCGCGGAATAACGCAAAAACATAGAGATAGATTTTGACTTCGACGTTGAGACATTTCGAATAAAAACAATTACAAGAACGTCAGGAACGTCAACAAACAAAGAGGTCTGAATAGCTTCAATTTTGGGCAATTGAGGGGCGATGAGGTTGAATTTTCGAATTCCCCATACAAAAGAGACGTGGGGTAAACGCAAAAATGAATGTCAAGAATTGCAGAGCTTTCTGCACACGCTAATACCGTTGTATGCAAAACCTGTATCGTTTTTTAGGATTTGTCAAGAGCCTCACCAAAATTAGTGGAAAATCTTCAAAAGTGCAAAATAAGAAAACAGAATTGTAAAATCAACCCTACTGCTCGTCCTCATGTCGTAGCATTAGGAATTGAAGTTATACCCACCTGTCATGATTTTCAGAAGATTCACTGCTTCTTCAGCTACTGCTTCTTCTGCTGTCACTCGTTTCAGAAAAAGAGCGGCATTTAAGTCACTCAGCAAGCTCAGATTGACTCTTAGATCACCTGAATCATCTGAAGTTTCAGAGACTTCGACAAATGATAGAAGTGCCCTTTCTACTCTTGCTGCTGCTGCTGCCGTCATGATTGTGACCTTCTCGCCGTCGTCATCGCCGCCGTCGCCCTTTCCGTCTGAACGATTTCGACGATCGATCAGTTCAGACGATTCAGAAACTCAGAAGTTCTACCGTAGTGTGCGAGCTTCACATGACGAGACTCAGGCTTCTGATGTAGTTCATCGATGGTATCAGCTGCATTCAAAGACTTCGTCAGTCATAGAGATTGATTCAAATACTTGATCAGATAGCGAAGCTTCTTCGTCAGTCTCTCCGTCAGTCCCTTCGTCAGTTTCTCGACCAGTTTCTCAGTCAGTTCAGAAGTCGAAGAAGAAACGAGAAAGCAAAGCTTTCAAAGCTGTCGTCGCCCTTGTCGTCGTCGCCGTCATCGTTTTCGCCGTAGTATTCTCAGAGTCTTCTGTCTTAGAGCTTGCTGTCTCAGAGTCTTTTGCCTCAGAGTCTTCTGTTTCAGAGACGATTTCATACTCGATGAACTGTCAGCTTCTTTACGAGATCTCAAGCGTACACGATGAAGTCTTGCAGTGTGTTAACGACGATCTCAACAGCGATTTAGATCTTGAGCTCTTAAGCTTCAGACAGAAGACACGTGCAAAGAGCTGAGCAGACGACAAAGATCTGACTTGCTTCAGAGTCTCTGTCATCGTCTCTGTTATCTGAGTCAACATGAAGAAGAAGAAGAAGAGATTTGTGACTTATCTCACTCTGTTGAATACGTGACAAGAAGTAGCTTTCATCATTCGTGTCAAATTTAATGCTGGCAAGAAGAATCTGAGCGTACATTTAGTATATCAATACGAAAGAACTCAGAGCGATGATATTTCTGTAGAGTCAGTTTCTACTGTCACGAAGACATCAGCGACTCAGATGACTAAACTAGAGAAGAAGAGAGTTAAAAGAGAAGACTTACGAGATTCTGAACACAATCGAGTCAAGATGCTGATGAAGAAGCTTCTATGTCATGATAGAATGTGTAAGAACAAGAGAAATCAGTGCTGAATCATTGCTATCAATCAGCATGTGTCTCTAAATTCTGCTCAGATGTTTGACTGATCTACAGTCATAGATCAAAATGATGACACAATCACTATTGATACATCTTCAAAGCACATAATTGAGATAACTCAATCGACTGCTGCAAAGAATAAAAGAGCTGCTGCAAAGACAATGACTGAACTCTCTTTTTCTTTGAAGACTTCAGCTTTCAAGTCTGAATTTGATCGTCTGATCAATTTGATGACATTAGAAGAATTAAAACAACAGCAGAAGCAACAGCGACGAGAGCAGAAAATAAAGAAGCAAGAGAAGAAGAAGAAAATGAATAAGATCAATCAAAAAACGAAGCTGAGAAAGTTGAACAATGTTAGAGGCCTGCCTAGAGCGAGTCAGATAAAGGTGTCATTTAACTAGAAGATAAATGCTAAGGAAGAAAGATAGCTACAGAAAAGAAGCTGGCTACATATGTGTGTTTCTCAGTCGACGCTAGGCTCAATAGGGACTAGTCAAGGTGACGGAGCGAGGATAGGCCTGGCAAGGCTAGAAGGCTGAGCCTGGCAAGGCTAGAATCGTGACATTACCTCTCTTCTTCGACGATTCATGTCCGCATGAATGTATTTCCTGCCCGGCTCGGTTGATTGCTCAATCACGATTTCATAGGCTCAGGCCTGTTAAATCGTGATTGGTTGAATCGTCGATTAGCGCGATTTGTTCGAGTATTGAATATGAAAATCGTCAACGACCTTCTGAGCGTTCATAAATTCGTCGCCATCAGCGTTGTACCAATTGAGGTCATTGTCATAGTCATTTCATTTGACCCTATACTGAAGCCGTCTCCGATATCGGCGAAAATTCAATATATCATCGATTTTCCACTCGTCTTCGTCGTTTACCACTATTGAACCTGAGGGTTCGTTCTTTTGACCAGGCAAGGGATCGTCGGCGACAGGGCGAAGCAGATCAGAATGAAATACATCATAAACACGCATAGACTCTGATAATTTCAGTTTATATGAAGAGTCGACGAGATCTAGATTGGTGAAAGAATCGAGCATTTTATCATCTAGCTTCTTGAAAGATCTCGCTGTAACGATGTTCCTTTCATTCAGAAACATCTTTGATTCGATCTCGTAATCAACTTCTTTTCTATGCTTATTGACTTGTTTCATCATTTGTTCTCGTCTTTTGGCTAGCGACTCGCGGGCAAACTTCAGTGTTTTGTTCATATGTTCAGATATATTCTCGACTTTAGTCGCCTGCAAGCGTTCACGAGAACTTTCATATTCGATGACATCGGGTTCAAAGCTCATACGAGGATGAAAGTCTTTGTTTAGAAAGAAAGAGATCGAGAAGATGGCTGAGAACAGAGCATTATTGTCGACGAACTCGATCATGAGTAGTAGCTTAGCTCAGTCATTCTGCATGTACGAACAGAAGAATCGAAGATATCTTTCGACGTTCTGATTGACTCGTTCACTTTGATCGTCGATCTGAAAGTGATAGACTGTGAAGAGTCGAAGATTAATGCCTAGCCTTTTGCAAAGCGACTTTCATAGAATAAAGGTAAATTGAGAATCTCGATTCGAAACAATGAAATCGGGTAAATCGTGTATCCAATATATTCACTGAAGCATTAGCTCAGCTGTTTTTTCTGCTGTGATCTTCTCGTCATCAGTGAAGCAAGAAATATAATGTCGTTCTTTTGACAGTCTACATATCACTGTTAGTATGACGTTTTTGCCTTTCGAAGAAGGTAAGTCGATGATGAAATTCATGACTATGTTCTTTCATCGCTGTTCGAGTATGGGTAGAGAATGTAGTAGTTCATTGAATTTATTCCGAGAAGTCTTTGATCGCTGACAAATGTAGCAGTTTCGGATATATCAATCTATTGTCTTTTGCATTGAAGATCAATAGTAGTATCTTCTTATGATCTTCATCGTTCTGAGAATTCCGGAATGATCAATAGAAGGTTGATCGTGAACTTCTTGAATTAGCTTCATTTGAAGATGCTCATCGAAGGGAACTCATAGAAGATCACCTCGATATAGTATTTCGTTCTGAACTCGACAATCTCTTAATTTAGTATCTTCGTATTGAGCTTCATCTTTTAATACGGCTTCACGAAGTAGAATACAATTCTCGTTGATTCTGTTAGCTTCTAGAATCAATCGATAAATTGGTTCATCGTTCTCTTTCTCTTCTAGATCAGCGATTTTCATTCGATTCGGCGTGAGAATCGTAGTTCGCTGATAGCGACATCGTTCATTCTCGAGACTTCTAGGAACTGAATCGACTCGGCGAGTCAATGCATCGGCTTTGATGTTTTGTTTGCCTGAGCGATACATGATTTTGAAGTTGAAGTCGACGAGCTTTTGTACTCAGCGCATTTGACGTCTACTTAGCTCTTTATCTTTCATTAATGGCGTTAAAGCTTGATGATCAGTGAACATCTTGATGAATAGCTCAGTCAATTTCAGCTCAGGTCGTCAATGCTCGAAGGCACGAATGATTGCTAGTAGTTTCTTGTCATAGATCTCGTAATTGCACTCAGCGAGGCTCAGGTTCTTGCTGTAGTAGATCATCGAATGCAATGTTTCTTCGTCGTCATACTGAGAAAGTATGTCATCGTTGACGTAGTTGAATGAGTCTGTTTCAAGAATAGTCTTTCTATTCTGATCAAAATGACGAAGAATAGAGACTTCAGTCATTCGTTTCTTCATATGATCAAAGATCGTTTGACAAGCTTGATCTCATTCAAATATCATCTCTTTTTGAGTTAGTTGAATCAGAGAACGAACAATCTTCGAAAAGTTCTTTATAAAACGTCGATAGAAATTGCAGAAGTCGACGAAGAACTGCATCTGAATGAGGTTTGTAGAAGTAGATCATTCGACTACTGCTTGTACTTTTCTGAGATTCATCTTTAGTCCTTCAATGAATAGCAATAATTTCAGAAAGAAGATCTTCTGAACATGAAACTCGCATTTGTTTATATTCATCTGAAGGCCAGTCTCTCGTAGTCTATGTAGAACTAATCGTACGTGTCGCTTATGTTTCTTCAGTGTTTTGCTGTAGATGATAATGTCATCTAGATAGGTCTGGCAAAACTGATGAAGATAGTCAAATAGCACGTCGTTCATATAGTGTTGATAGAAAGTCGGACCGTTGATTAATTCGAAAGACATCACGTGATATTTGTAGAAATCAAAAGAGGTGATAAAGATAGTCAAATCTTCGCTGCTCGAATGCATACGCAGTTTGTTGAAGGTGACAATGATGTTCAATCGAATCAGATATCTGCTACCTTGAATACGAGCGAGAGTTTCGTCTATTAGCGATAAGAAATAGCGATCTCGTTTGGTCAAAGCATTGAGCTTTCTGTAGTCTACACAGAAACGCAAGCTATCGTCTTTCTTTTCGGCGAATAGTATGAACGAAGCGTATGAAGCTGAGCTAGAAGATATAAAGTCTTTATTCAGATGCTCGATCAGATAATTCTTCATCTTTTGAAGCTTGTAGTCAGACATATGATAGAGACGACTTCAAGAAGATGTTCTCTCGTCGATCAACTCAATTTTATGATCGTAGAGACGATGAGAGAATAGTTGATCAGTCATCGCTCGGTCAAACACGTCTAGATAGTCATGATATTTCGAAGAAAGCTTAGCTTTGACTTCTTTCAAGATCTCTTCGTGTGAAAGCTCTTGTAGATTTACATCTTCGAGTTTATTTCTAGCTGTTTTTAGAAGCCGATCGATTTCCGTGACGATGATCGCGAAAGTAGTCACATCCGATCGTTTGACTAGTGATCTATATGCTGCAGCTTCTATCATTGCTATGTTCATTGAATCGGAAGGCGAAGCGAAGTTGACTGAATTAGATGGTTTCACGATTTTACTGAATGAAGATGACTTCTCGCTGAGTCGAGTGACGACAGAAGAAGTAGATCTCTTTAGTATTTGAGTAGAGGTCGAACTCTTCTGTTCTATCGCGATTTTCTTGCTCGGAAGAACAGCCGAATGAGCTTTGATAGAAGCTTTGATATGAGCTTCGAAACTAGGAAATTGAAGACGATCGTCTCTCATATCAATAGTCACCTCGATCTTGTTCATTCATGTTTTTCCGAGAATCATCTGATGTTGACCTAATCGAATGATCAGCATAGAGGCGAAACGTTTCATATGATCTTGAACAGTTAGATTCGGATAAATCGCATGGATAATGAGCTTTTTTGCATAATGATCATTGAATCCCCTTATTGATTTGAGCTTGGTTAAAGATAAAGATTCGATTTGCAAATGATCACAAACATTCTGCGCGATTAATTCATCAATGAACGAATAGTCAGCTGCTTCAGTGTCAATCAATGACTTTAATGAGTAACTAATTTCATTGCTAGATAGTACACATTCAGTAGTCAAAGATTCCGAAGCAAAGAGATCATCTGAGCTGCTCATTGTTGAAGAAATTAACACATCTTCCATCGCGCCTTTGATGAAAGTCACTAGTTTTTTGCCTCATTCTTCGATTTCTCTGTAAATAATTTCTTCTCTTCTTCCGGCATGACGATCTCATTGAGGCGAGGGGTGAATGCACGAGGTGTCGAAGTACTAGCCTTCAGCTGAGAGCAGTCCTTTGAAAGATGACTCGATACTTTGCAGTTGAAGCAGATGATTGACATTCTTGATCGTTCAGGTTCGGGGATGGAAAAAGTAGCGAGCCGAACATAGCTAGTAGTCGAGGCTGAAGCTAGTGTCGACGAAGAAACAAAACGTTTTTTCGAAGCTGCTATCGATTTGACTGTTCGTTGCTCGTCACGTAGCTGATAATTGGCTCGTTGTTTGTTATTCACATCTTGAAGAAAGGTCTTGAGCTTATCAAGCGAGCTAAACTCTATGAGGCAAACTGACAACGCGTTCTGAAGGCGATTGTTGATTTTATTCTGAATGTCGTTCATCAGAATGACATCGTCGTAGTTCAGAAAGCTGAATATTCTAGTGAATTCTGAATAGAAAGAGCTGAAGAGCTTGTTGAGCTGCTTCAGAGCGACGTATTCGCGACGACACTTTCGAATCAGGTCCTGATCTTCGTAAATTTCTTTCAGATGTTTCAGTAGCTCTGATAGTGATTGATAGAATGAGAAAGCGTCAACATGACGCTTTGCATAGATTTGCTGATCAGCATCGCCTTCTAGCCTGAAAATCACATAGGCAATACGGATCTTTTCAGTAGAGTAATGATTCGCGTTGGCATCGAGCTTGTCAGCTATTTTGATGTTTCATGTCTTTCAGGTAGAGTCATCTGTTCCGATGAAGATGAGTGAATTCGAAAGCTTGACGGACTTGTGATGATCGTTCCCGTTTCCGTTACCAGATAGAGTAGAAGATTCTCGTTGAGAGCGAGCTTCGAAAGTCGAGCTTCGTTCAACTTCAGAGCGGCGAATCGAAACTGAGATCGTAGAAGCTTCTTTCTGATTGACTCGTTGCTCAGCTGGCTGAGTATCTTGACGGATCATAGATCAATCAGCTTGACGTTGTTTCGCTCTGAAGTTCAACCGCTCGTCTTGTAGCTGATTGATCTTTTTCTCTAGCTCATCGTTTTTATCAAAAGCGGCTTCTAGTTGTTTCGCTCTCTTTTTGTGATCGTCTTGTACGAGAAGTCAGTGTTCATTGAGTTGTAGAGTCAAGTCTCGCTGGCTTCGAAGCTCGTTCAGCATATTGATGACTTCGTCGAGTTGATTGCTGACTCAATGAAACAGTTGTTCTTCGATGTTTATGTTTCAGAGAATGACAGCTTTCTCAGCTTCGACTGAAGTATCGATGAGTAGAAGTGAAACTCTTCTATTGACAGTGCTTCTAAGCAGACGAGTTGTTCGAGGCCCAACTGACTCGACGTCGCGTGTCATGATGAGAGAAGATAGAAGTTGTTGAGGTAAGAGTAGATGAGGAATTGATGTTTTGAATTGATGTTTTTTGATGAGTGAAAATTCAAAGAATTTCTTGTGAATTTCAGGTAATAATTGAGTGCTTTATTCGAAGAATTCCTTGCGAATAGAATGGTGAAAATGAATGTAGAACCGAAGAATCTCTTGCGACCTAAAATGATGGTGCAAATTTGAAGAATCCCTTGCAAATTTTCCTTACTGAATAGATTGTTTCGTATCGTCTATTCGTCGATAGCAGAGTAGTAGATGGTGAGCATTTATCTAATGTTAGGGGCCTGCCTAGAGCGAGTCAGATAGGGGTGTCATTTAACTAGAAGATAAATGCTAAGGAAGAAAGATAGCTACAGGAAAGAAGCTGGCTACATATGTGTGTTTCTCAGCCGACGCTAGGCTCAATAGGGACTAGTCAAGGTGACGGAGCGAGGATAGGCCTGGCAAGGCTAGAAGACTGAGCCTGGCAAGGCTAGAATCGTGACAATCACAGCGATCACAAATAGAAGATGATTCAGACAATCTGTTTCGACTTGCTGACATAAACTATAACTCATAAATGTAGATAGATAAACTGCTAGAGAAACAGACGCTCAAGCTCAGAAGTAGTAATCATTTTCTGAAACTTTCTCTTGAACATCATTGTCATATTCTAAATCATCAGAGTACTTCTTCTTCTTCTTCTTCTTCTTCTTCTTCTTCTTCTTCTTCTGTTGCTGCTGCCGTTTTCATTTCTGCTTCTGTTTCTGCTTCTGCTTCTGCTTCTACTTCTGAGTCTGATTCTGAGTCTCTATCTGTGACTGTGACACAGACATAGTTCTAGTTGTTGATTCGACACGTAAAGATCTTTGCAGTCTTCAGATATCATATTTGCTGACATCACGAGCTAACTGTATATCAATGTCAGACTGTATATGCATGTTCTTTCAATGAGCTTCAGACTTGTTCTTTCAGAATTGCAATGTTTGCAGATCGTAGTCTTGAGCATTCAGCTCGATGTATGCAGTCATGAACGTTTCTCTTCTCTTCTTCTTCTGTAAGATATGTCATTGAACATACTTCAGTAGATCGTCATCTTCGACAGAACTGCTAGGTCGCATAGTCAGTGATTGTTCAGATGAAGACGACTTTCTCAGCTTGTTCAATCTCTTCAGCTTGTTTGTCACGATTCTAGCCTTGTCAGACTCAGTCTTCTAGCCTTGTCAGGCCTATTCTCGCTTCGTCACCTTGACTAGTTTCTATTGAGCCTAGCGTCGGCTGAGGAACACACATATGTAGTCAGCTTCTTTCCTGTAGCTACCTTTCTTCCTTAGCATTTATCTTCTAGTTAAATGACACTCCTATCTGACCCGCTCTAGGCAGGCCCCTAACAGTGATCTCACTGCATCGCGTAGAAACTCGTCAAACTCGTCTCTAGACTTCGTGTAGTACTGAATCAGATCGATGTTTTTCTTAATTCAAATCTTCAGCACTGCAAAGAAGATTTCTATGAAATTGAAATCAGATGAGTACGATGACAGCTTGAAGCTGACTCATTAGTTCACGGGAAAAAGGATAGAAGCTCACGATCGTTCTCTGTAGATTGATCAGCAGTACTTCAAACTTCATACAAAGCTGATCTAGTTCAACAGACTGATGAATTCGAGCATTGTTCATGACTATGACGAAGCGAGATTCAGAGTCATCTGAAGTGCACTGAGAAAGAACTCTGATTTGCATGAAGTCTAGAAAGATAGTCTTGATTATGAAGTCGTGATGCATCTCTCATGTCATATATTTCTTTATCGTATATGTCGACAGTATGCTTCATCTCTTTGATCGCTTGAGCATTTGACTGACGTGTAGAGAAACTTCGACAGAAGCTCAGTCATACTTTCGATCGTCTAGTCAGTGAATCAGCATAAGAGAAGCTTCAAGCGTTGATCTAGATTTACCTGTTCGCTCACATGCAGCACTTTCATTCAGAAACATCAGCTGATCTGCTGTTCAATCAGTCAGGCGAAGCTTTCACTTCTTTCTTAAGATCTTACTTCGCTGAGCTGTCGTGCGTTTGACGAGTTTCTTGCTTCATTTTCGCGTGACTAGCAGTCTGAATACAGTGCTGTGATCGATGACTATGCTGAACTCGTCAAACAGAAATCAGATCATCTCGTCTTGATAGACAGTGAGTCGTTGATGCAGATATTCAATGAGCTGCTCTGCATGATAGTCGCTCAGCTTGGAAGGTCTTTCGTCTACGGAAGCAGTGACCGTGCCGATGACGATGTATGCTCTTCTCATCTTTCTGATCTGAGGCAAGCTAACTCCGATGACTTTAGATATGAAGGCAGTGAAGTCTGAACGATCGAAATGAATACGAATACGACTCCGCATCGCTGAGAGAAGCGGCGACGGCATACTGAGGCTGACAGCAGTGGCAGCAGTGACAGCAGTGGCAGCAGTGATAGAGCTAGTCTTAAGGTGGGTATAACTTCAATTCCTAATGCTACGGCATGGGGGGGGGCAGTAGGGTTGATTTTACAATTCTGTTTTCTTATTTTGCACTTTTGGAGATTTTCCACTAATTTTGGTGGGGCTCTCGGCAAATCCTAAAAAAACGATACAGGTTTTGCATACAACGTACCCTCTACGTGATCGGCTGGTCAAGGGGCACAACTGGGCTTTTTACGCCCTTCCTTAGGTCCCAATCAAAACAGCCTATTGACCTTGTAAGCTTGGAGACACCGAATCAGTAAACTGCTAAGGCATCGACTCGAAGGTACCAGTCAACAAGCTGGGACTACCTGAAAGCAGAATCCTTATAATGTCGCCAAGACAGAGAAAGCCTTTGCAATTGGATGACACCTCTACATCTGTATCTCTATTCATATCTTCTCTCTGCTGTCGTTCACATAGCCTTGCAACGTCGTATGCGTGTGGTGTTGCTAACAAGCTTCATGTCCAATCAACACTCACTGATGCCGAGATATTGTTGACTCGTTGCCGTCTGGGCTTGCTTCCTCTGTGAAGATCACATTACATGAGCGTGCACGCCTTACATTTGTAGAGCTTTGCTCTTATAGATAAAGTAGCGCACATGGATTACCGCTTTCCTTGTGACGCCATCTTCGTTGTTGCTTCCTCAGGGTTTTCTTTCTATCGCTCCTCTCCTCACCTCCATGTTGATTACCCTCGACATTCTTTGAGCATTGCAGTAATACAAGAGCTTCTACACCATTATCTCGCGGCCTCAGCAATGTCGGGTGGTCTAGGCGGTGGAGTGCCAGCTTGCGCAGGATCCCCGATCTCAACGCCTACCGTCACAGCAACAGTCGTCCAAGATTCTGCGTCTTTGGTCCACTAAGTAGGTCCCATCACTATCAGTGACCTGTGTGGAAATTTTGAGGTCGAAATTTTCATTATTGCAGCTACCAGCACATCTTCGAGCAGCCCGGCTACTAGCTCAAGTATCATCAGTGCTGTGCCCACTACGTCCACCAGCAGTCTATCTGTAAGTGCGAGTTAAACGCTAGCCACAGTCGTCGCTACTAATAATTCGGCTGCCTCTGCTAGTAGCGCAAACCCTATCACTAAGCCTTCCACTGTCACCGTCACCGTTAGCACCTCCTCCGGCGCTGTTTCGCCGTCATTTAATCCCACAAGTTCCTCTTTACAACCAGCCAGCACAAGCACCTCCACCCCACAAGCGTCATCCATAACCTCGCCCTCTTCTCAGTCGAGTACATTCCCCACCTCACGGGCATCAGCCATAACTACGCCCTCATCTCAGCCGACTACGCTCTCCACCAGCGCTCGCGCGTCTGCCCAAGGAGCAAGTACAACTTTAGTTTTACCGTCTGCATTCCCAACACTTATACCCCCAATTCAGCCTGCCATCAGCACTGGCGCTAAAGCTGGCGTCGGCGTCGGCGTCGGCGTCGGCCTAGGCCTTTTTCTCCTAGCAGCGCTCTTCCTTTGGTTCTTGCTCCGCATACGACGTCCACGCCAAAGCCAACCACAGCCGTTTGCCAACGGGCACGACTGGGATGGAAAAGACCTAGGCGCTTCAGACCTGCTGCAGCAGTCCAACGGTGAGAAGAGAAGATTTCAGCCACGAGTTGGTGAGTTGGATGGGCAGCCATTGGACGGTGTCAGCGACAGCCTTCGCCTGATGGTGGGAAGGAAGCGGTGACGGGGAAAGTACATGGAACGCAAGCACAAGCAAAGGAAGCAAACGAATTGCATGGAAGGCAAATACCATTGAACGAAGCGAACGAATTGCATGGGTAGCGTCTGTGGCGAAGCGAGGACTAGCAAATATGATCAATATAATGACTTTGTAGAGGAAAGACGAATCTTCTAGAGCGGTTATGCAGATGGGAACCAATGATCCTTGTGATGCGACTGCTCTCATGAGAGTACCCTGGCGATAGGGAACCAGGGTAGAAATGGTTGCGTCGTAATGTGTAAAGCAAGCGGTGGTGCTGAGTAGGAATAAGTGCTTGGAGTATGCACCATCACCGATGAGGACCTACGAGGTAATCCCAAGTGGGGGGTTTACACGAAGGGATTGGTACGATTTTCATAATGTTGTTTGATTCCTACTCAGTATTTGAGCATCTAACACAGTAAGCAGACACATCTTTTTCTCTGAACTCGATTCCTCGTCAACATCCTCCATTTCTCTCTCCCCCTTCTTGACCGCTGGAGACTGAAGAGAATACACGCAAACCCCTATGCGTTCATAGGCACGATATGATCTCGAGGTGTCATAAACTAAAAAGAAAAGGATCATCACAGAGCATTATTGCCGTTGCAGTTTGCATGCACAGAATGTTAGGATAAAACACATAGAAGGATGAGAAGCTGGGTTCTTGAGGCTCTGTTATATATCAAGGAGTGATTCAGAACGGCCTCCTAATGTCCGGCTGGTGCTCGTTGATGCATCTTTCCAGCCTTTTGAGACATTTATCTAGGCGGCTTTCGAGACTATAAGGTGCTCTTGGAACCCTAAAGACGTCTACATGATTTTCAGAACCTGATATTGTACCGTTGTTCGACGCTTTAATCATCAAAATCATGGTTTTTACATATATGTTCCCGATAATCGTTCTTCTACGGACGTATTTGGTATTAGTGCTAAGTGAGGAGATGTGCTTGAGAATGCTACAGCTCGCATAATGTGAGAGGCCCCTTCCAAGTTTACCTTACGGAGTATTGTAGCATGCGTCAGACTCTGCAGAGTGGGGCCCGCAACTCTTTTTTTTAATTCGACGACAACGAGGCAATACAGTGTGCAGGAAGGGCTTGAACTATGGATGAGTAATCCTTGGCATTCGGTTCTTGAGGTAGCTGAACATGATTGAATGACAGGTGAGAACCAATGATAAGCACAAACAGGGGAATGGCTGGCTCACACCAACCCATCATGCGGTTCCAAAGCCGGGAACGCCAGAGATACTGCATATGCAGCTTGAATAATCTTTGAATCTACCAGTTTAGCCCCATGATCGAAACATCTCGAGCATAAATATCGCGTCTTCCCATCTTACGGATGAGACTGGTACTAGGGAGAAGAAAACACATTTCGTGAAATGGTTTGCCTGTTCTGATTGGCCCATCTGCTTCTAACTCTCTTTCTTGTCGCATCGGACTCGTTAGGATGGACATGTCGACCACTTTCTCTCATCCTTCCAAAGGATATATTCAACTAGGTTATGTTCTTCTAGCATTTCTGATATATCTTTTGAGTCTGGGAATTTATCGGTTGTTTCTCAGCCCCATTGCGCACTTTCCAGGCTCAACAATCACCGCCGTAACAGGCTGGTATGAGACCTATCTTGACGTCTACAAAGGGGGCCAGTTCACCTTCCAGATTGAAAAATGACACCAGCGGTATGGTAGGTGGACACTTAGAGAATATCTTGTGGGTTCTGGCTGAAGTAACGTCCCAATTGAAGGACCGATTATCCGGATCAACCCATGGGAAATACACATCGCCGACCCAGACTTTTACGATATAGTGTATTCGTCCAAAAACCGATTTGATAAAGTCGAGCAGTGGAAGTATCGCTTCGGCGTACCCTTAGCAACGGTTGATACAATCCCCCATGACCATCATCATCGCCGCCGTGCCGCCATAAGCCCCTTTTTCTCCAGGCAGAGAATCCTTGACTACAGCCCCTACATCCAAGCCCGGGTCGACAAAATCTGTACAAGATTGACCAAAGAATATAGCGGGAAATCTCGAGTTGTCTGTTTGAATGATGTGTGGGCTACCTTGACGTCGGACGTGATTAACTATTATTTGTTTGGGCTTTCATACAACTTTCAAGACTATCCTGACTTTGTCGCCCCATTAACCACTTCAATCAAGCATCTGGCGTACTCTGTTCACGTTATGGGTCATTTCCCTTGGTTTCTCTCTTTGCTACAGTCCGTACCCGATGCCCTGGTCGGAATCCTAAATCCGGCAATGAGACCGGTATTCAAATACCAGGCCGTACGTTGCGCTATCTCTCTGTAGAATCCGTACCTCTTAATTCGGAAATAGTACTTTACTTATCTGAATAATAGGAAATCTCCGCACTGATCCGCAAAGTACGCAAGGAAAATAATGACAACGATGAGAAAGAAAGTCACAAGACCATCATCGATGAGCTTCTCCAGTCCGATTTACCCAAAGAAGAATTCTCCCACGAGCGTCTCAAACAAGAGACTTCCAGCATTACTGGGGCTGCTATTGAGACAACCAAGTCGGCATTATCTCTGGCGAGTTTTCACATCATCAGTAACCCAGAAATTTACCAACGACTGCATGAGGAGCTGGTCCTGGCCATGCCAGATCTCTCCGCCAAGCCTTTGACAGTGCCAGAGCTGGAAAAGCTACCATATCTGAATGCCGTCGTGCAAGAGTGTAAGCATTACCCTTTCCACTCCCATCCGTCACAAATAGTACCCGCCATTACTTGCACTCTCCTCAACCAGTCCACTCTCGTGTATCATCGTTCGATCATTCTCCACCTCTCCAACAACTCCCCCTCTTCTCCACGAGAAACCCACTCATCTCCAACCATCTAACAATCACCCCCCACCTCAGCCCTCCGACTCTCCTACGGCGTAACCCAACGCCTCACCCGCACTAGCCCCCACACCCCCATCCACTACGACACTTACACCATCCCCCCCGCCACCCCATTCGGCATGACCTCCTACCTCCAGCACCGCGCCCCCTCCCTCTTCCCCTTCCCCTCCACCTTCTCCCCCGACCGCTGGCTCAACAACCCTTTAGTCGCGTCCACCAACAAACCGCTGTCCCGCTACCTTGTGACCTTCAGCAAAGGCCCGCGCATGTGCTTGGGTGTTAATCTGGCAAATGCGGAGCTGTTTATTGGGCTGGCGACGGTGTTTCGCAGGCTGGAGTTTGGGCTGTGGGAGACGGGGAGGGGGGATGTGGAAATGGCGGCGGATTATTTTGTGCCGATGCCGGAGAGGGGGTCGCGGGGGCTGAGGGTTGTTGTGAAATAAAGGGGGGGGCTAGTTTTGTTTTCGGGGGTTTTTGGGTGGCTGGAGGGTAAGGAGAAGATTGGATAGGTGACAGGTGCCAGGAGGAGAATAAGCTCGATGACTAACTAATCTTGAAGACAATTATTGAATATGCAAGGATTCATATCACCTTTTCCGTCAATCATGTTCTCTCTTCCTCCTCCTCCTCCTCCTCCTCCTCCTCTTCTTCTTCTTCTTTCCATTTCATATTTCCTAAAGTCTTGAAACAGACATACACTAAACCTAAACCAAACGATACTCAAAAACCAATTCAAAGAAAATTTCTATAAACTCAAACCTGCTGACTTATCCCTTTCTTTGATGAGCAAAAGAAAAAAAGTGAAAGAGGCAAACATTAAAAGTTAACGAACAAACGAAGTAAAAGACTGAGAAAAGCGTAAATGATGTACTTCAAGAAATGAAAATGAAAATCCGAAAATAAGCTTCGTATAAGTCTAATACAACAAGAACGAGATGCTTTGTCGTGACATACAATTGCAACAGTCACGATCTTTATCCCGCACAAACTCCGAAAAAAAAATATCAGCAGTAACAAGAGAAGAACGGGGTCAGAAGCCAGTGCATAATAGAGGCTGAAAGGTTTTTTATTCTATTTTTTGAACTAATCGCGACCATCATTGGGCTCGCGATCATGTGCCACAGCAGCAAAGTACAGCCGAAAGAGATGAGGCCGAAGAATCGAAATATAGAAAAGTCAAAGTTGTGAAGCATCAATTGCTTTTCTGTCGTTGTAAGGAGAGGCAAGGCTCTCCGCATCAGACGGATTGGGCTGTTGATTCTCTAACCGCAACGTAGATCACTGCTGTAATTTTGTCACATATATAATTTTTTGCTGGTCCTTTTAGGACGGTATAGGCCCCGGCAAATCAAACGTAATTTCACTCACACCCCCGACCCCAACGATCCACAGCGTTTCAAACCTCCTCCCGCTCCAGTTGACATTCACCGCCGTATAATTCGTCTTCACAGTAACCAAAAGCGTGCCTTCCTCGTCCAGGATATCAACGCCGCCGCCCGTGGCGGTGAGGAGATAGCCGTTTCTGGCAACTTTGACGCCGTCGGGGATCCACTGCTTGCTGAGATAGATGGGCCGTTTGTTGGCGATGGCGTTGCCGCTTGGGAGCACGTCGAAGGCGTAGACCGTGTGCGGGCTGGTGGTGTTGAAGTTCATGTATCCGAGCATTCCGTATTGCTGGACAATCTCCGGCGTGATTGCGCCCGTGTCGGATATGTACACGGTTTTCTGGTCGGGGGAGAATGCGATGCCGTTTGGCTGCTTCATGGTGTCTTCGACGATACTTACGGACCCGGTACTTGGGCGGAAGCGATACGAGGCACTACCCAGTACTGGAGCGTATTCGTTTACGCCGTTGCCCCAGCCATAGTCTGATGAAGGGCTCGCAGTCAGGTTACTTTGTTCGGGCAAAAGAGGATGAAGAGGGGCAAACCGTTATCAGTAAACCAGACGTCTCCTTTCGAGTCGACCGTGACGTCGTCGCATGAATCGAAGTAATAGCCAAAATAGTTGTTGAGGAGCACATTCGATACACCACTTGTTGTGTTCAGCGTATAGATCCCCGGACGGGAGACGGTTCCAGATTGCTCATGAATTGAATGGTTGCCTCCTCCAACACAATAGTAGATTAACCCGTTGTGGAACCAAGCGCCACTCCCCGAATAAATAGGAGGGCTGGCTATCTTGAAAGAGAGAGTAGGTGGCGAATCAGTGAGATTGATCACTCTCTGGGGGAGAAAGCCTGGCTGGAGCTGTGAAAAGTAAAATTCATTGGTTGGAGGAGAGTACACCAGCGCGTCGTGGAACACCTCTGCAACAGCGAAACGGAACTGATTTCTGGGAGCAGCCCCAAGCAGCTCCAGCCCACGATTGCGGTCAAACACTAGGAAGTCCGCATCAGCAGTCAGTTTCCATGAAGGGTCGTTGAATATTGAGGTTGCTTCGTATGGGGCGTCTTGACTGGGCTCGAAGGAATTGTTGATTGGCTTTCGGAAAAAATCATCGGGCATCACAGACGAATAATGATTGATGCAGACGATCTTGGCACTTGAAGGGCCACATCTTTCTGCCAATGGCTCGACAACTTGTGCTAGTCCAGGAAGAACGAATATAACATGAGCAAGGAATATAACGACACTATGAAGCATGTTAAGGACCAGTATCAATCCTACTGACCTTGAGTACTAATATAATTTGATATAATTGTTCACATCCTTATTCGATACATTATGATACCTTAGCAGTCTCTCATGTTGACTTTAGCGTCCTGATCTTACAAAGCAGTGCATTGATAATCACCTCCATCAAGTTCAGGTTTTATACTCGGTTTATAAGCAATGCTCTGATATAAAACGTCCACCTTCGTCATGGACACCATGTACGAGTACACCATGTATTTGTTGGAATTTCAGCTGTGATTCGGTTGATAATCACGGTAATCTCCGCTTTATAGGGCTGGGGCCCCGCTAGTAGAGTTCTCACCTTCTTCAATCTGGATAGACTTCTTTCCAGCTTCAACCTACCTAATAAATGCCGCCAACAATGGCCGCGAATTCCAACAGTATTCCAACAAGCAGTTATAAAGTTGCCTCAGGTATAGGTAATGAAAGCTTACTAATCGATCCCCCATTGTCAAGCCAACAATAATACCCTGATGATCCGCTCAGCCCAAATTTTCTCCGGTTCATCGAAAGTGGTCTGCCATACTCACCACGTCAGCAGTCGGCTTCATTTCAAGCATGTTCAGCTCAATCATGGCCAGTTCTTCCCTCCATCGCCAGAACTGCGCAGATACACAATGCCGATTTAGAGATGCTGCCTCCAACTAAGTGTTTGGTATTGCTTTTGGGCCTCTTGCCGGCCCTGGGGAAAATCTTCTATATACCTGTAATTTGCGGTTCCTTTTCAGTTGACAGATTTCGATTATGCCACAAGCGAATTTCTATTCACTGCAGCTCAATGTTTGGCTTGTTTAGATGTTGGTGTACCAATGCCTTCCTTGAATCAGCATTTCATATAGTCTGCCAGGCTAACGGACTGAGCAACAAGGTCGATATCTCGAGATCGATATCTTTCCCTTGTTCTTTGGACTGCCATAGGCGCCATGTCAGGGGACTGTCGTAAAGCGCACTTCATCTTCGGTGTGAAGGCTTTTCTCAGGTGACTAGTACCAACGATTTGGCGTGAATAACGTTGGCCTATACTGTTCATGAGTGAAAACACTCGAATTCGATGCCTAAAGTATCTTCTATTGCGGTCAACTGACCGAATCATCAGCCATAGGTTGTGAGCCTGACTGAATTCGAAATGCTAACGTTTTCCCCTTCCCCTCAAGATCCAGTCCGGATGCACGCCTTGTGACGAACCTGGCTTGTATTCGTTCAGGGTTGGTGAGTCTTCTCAGTGACTCTTCTCCTCACACAAAAGCCGATCCTGCTTTGTTCTTGCCGTTATTCTTCCCTACCTTCAAACGCCTTTGAGCTTCCCCGCTATTAACCAAGGCCCGGTTAACTCGCTGTACGCTTATTCCCCGGTACACACTAAGTCTCGAACCTCGAACCTCGAACCACAATCACCTATGCCCTCAACCAAGAGCGTCCGCTCTTCCGAATCTCTTCTTCCAGGCTCTTTCCTCCATGTGGGTACTCCGTCGCCTGGTTCTTTCAGTCAGCCCTAGAACCCCATGGCCCCTCACAGATGTACGCACTACCCCAAGTGCTCAGCCGAAGCTAAGGAACAGTTCGACGCAGCCATCGAAAAAGCTTGGTAAGATCTTCGTGCAAACTCTATCAATGCGGACGAAGATCTTCGGAAGACAACCAATCAAGCCATAGCTGAGCTGAAACACGACCTCACAGGGCCAAAGAATTCTGGGAACAAGATCAACTCTGAAATGGTAAAGCGTATCTGGAGATGTTGGCGGATGGAATCGACGAAGAGTCAGCGGACGATGATTACTAAAAAAGTGAGGATGCCAGCCGTAAGGGATATGAAGTGGCCGCGAACATGGCTACAGAGCGTCCTATGAGGTTTCTAAAGGGAAACAATAAGTTCCGCCATGAAGAGTGGTCCGATGCCGAAAGCCTTTACCATAACGCATTGGCGCAGGCTGAGCAGGACTATCAGAATGCAGCAAGCATAGCTGTGAAGGCTTGTAGGAGAGGCGACATGAGAAGTCCAAGGGCCCAGGAAAGGACGGTTGCAATGAAGCTCAATAATAGTACATCTAAGGCGATAGGGTGGGCGAAAAACGAGAGAGCTGGATAGTGAACTCAGAAAACGCATGTGACATGCGGAGGAAGCTACGATAAACAGAAGAAGAGGAGTTTGATGATTTGCTAAGACTCTTCTAGCGCTTGGTTGGGGTTTGCAGCCCTAATCGGGCCAAACGCGCGATTGCTCCTCCTAGTATATCTATGGTCCTGCAAAAGTCGTCGGTCCTTGCGAGACTGCTCATACTTGACTAGAACGTATGTCTGACTATAGTAGTTTCCCAGTGGCGTGGTAGTGTAAGGTTTTGGAAACTTATCTAGTAGCAATCAATACACATGATACCATTGCCTACGCCGCAAGGTGTCATCTTGATGATGAATAACGAGCTTCTGAAGCCGGAGAGGGCTTGTCCTTTGAGCTCAGTGATAGAAAAATTACACAGATGATGACAGCCTTCGAGGCCTGGTAGCACTGCTAAGCCTTGGTACGAGGACTGCAAATCAAGATAGTAACTTGTCAAATGTAGAGAAGCTTTGTTGCACTTACAGCGTGGTGACGGAGCTTTGATACTAAGATGCTCCAGAAGTAGACGTCGCATCCTGATCGTATAGCGCGTTGTAGCGTTAGTCCATAGCCCTTATCGTCCCTTGACGTTCTCTACCTCCATGCAGAAACTCTACACCAGTGATATAGGTAAAACGTTGATTTGGGAGTTCCGAGAAAGGATGGTGCTCGGGCCATACCAGATAAATGACTGAAAGACCGCAGTGCATGCATGCTATATCCTCTAAAGCTCGGAATACAACCTCATTAGAAGCCAGCGCACCTCCTTGCACTCACCATTCAACGAAGCCACTCATTTCATTTAGAGTTCTTAGTATACTCCAACAAATTGTCAAGCTCGCAGGCACGCATGCATGGATCTAGAACCAGGATACCGTATCACCATCCCCATCATCCTACAGTCCAGCCTACGCCCTCCCTCTTTACCCACGCTTGACGATTACGCTTCATCGCCTCCCCCTGATGGGGCCCCTTGACCCCCAGTTCCCCCAACAGCCTTCGCCTTCCCTCCTCCCAATTTCGCCTTGGCCCTGTCCATACCCCCCTGTAATTCCGTCTTAATTTCTTCAATCTTCGCCTTCTCTAAGTCAAGCTTGATCTTTTTCGCCTCGAGCTCGGTTTCTTGATATTTGATCTGTGCGGCCTCTTGTCCTGTCACACGGACCTTGTGTATTTGGGTTAGCACGATATGGAGGATGTAGGGAAATGGGGGAAAGGGGAGGGATGGGTCGAGTTTTTTGGGGGCAAAAATTACCGCATCTGCTATTTTCTCATCCACGAACCGTTGCTGTTTGGCAATTCCCATCGTTTCGCGGTAGTTTTTCTCGTATTCCGGCACCTTATCTGACTCGCGACCGTGGGAGCGATCGTTGTGATCGCCGCCGCGGCGACCGCCGCCATGGCGACCGCGGTCGTCGTAGCCGCCGCCCTTGTAACGGCCGACATCGTAACCACCACCATAGTGACCGCCGTAACCACCACCCCCGTAAGACATTGTAAGTTTTGTTGTAGGAAGCTTGATCTGATGACTTGAGATACTGTGCAGGGTTTTTGGAAGCAGGAAAGGTTGTTCGCTAGATCTGTGGAGGTAGTGGACACTATCTTTGATGAGGATGGTCTAATTTCGAAGGTGGAGGAGTTGGGTGAGGCTGTTGTGAGGTTAAAGAGGAGAAGAAAAGAGAGGTTCGGGACCGGCTTAAGTAGTAGAAGCCAAGCAAATTACTCACTCGGTTTGTCTTCATTAGGAGCCGAGATTTGAAATAATAGTGATAGAATGACGATTATTGACTCATTTCTCACAAGCAACAATGAAAGGAAGACGAAGCATCACATGGACTTTGACGATTTGTGACCTGATGTTGGAGCTATCCGGAAGTCTGTAGCGTCACGAAGCCTGGGTACTGACCTCATGCACGACGTTTCATTCGCAAGAAGGTAGATATCGTAGCTTCAACTTGATGATCAGGAATATCCTCCTTCTCCAAAACAAAAGGTATCCTGGCATCAACTGTCCCATCAAAGATTCTTTACTTTTGCAGGGTAAAATTGAATCCCTTCTGCGTGGTATCGACGCCGTCTCTCCTGCAGTTGGCGTAAGAATCGCTCAGTAGAAGCGGTGTTTAGGATCAAATCGATTCGCCGTGACGCCGAAGCCACTTTCGAATGTCTCTTATCCTTCATACCGGGGTATTGGATTTGGAATTCAAGGTCCCTTAAAACTATGTGTGCTTTATCCAATTCTTCAGACTGTTGTCCCATTAGTTGGCTCATATCTTCCCGAGCTTTTCTCTTATTCTCGGTAGCAAGGTGGTGTACGGTCCTTGCTCTATTTTCCCGTCGCCCATCCTTCTTCGCATCCTCCGCCTCTTGCCCGCAGACATCACAAATCTCAGGATCTTTAGGTATGCTAGTATCACCCACCCACGTCCGTTATCCAACCACAACCACGTGTCTCGGGCAAACCACCACTGCATAGCGAGAACGTCCTCCTATTGCGGCTACACAGGGCTTTTCCAGGTCACAGATACGACAACGACCACAGCAATTCGAATCATCCCAGTAGGTACTGACGGCGTTGCGGCAAGGAGTACTAGTTTTTACGGTGTAGCGCTCAAGGAATACAGCGCAGAGCCTATGGTTCATGTCTGTGCGTATTTCCTCATAGCCGCAATTGTACCTCATATAGTGGAACATACACATGGCGGGATGTCTGATGGACTCCGACCGAAAAGATTGAAAGGGTTGATTGTCGGCTAAGAGAAGCTCGAGAAAGAAGTGATAGAAAATGAACAATGGCCTTACGACCCAATTTGTTAGGAATGCGTTTTCAAGATCTAGAAGTCCTGAGGTAAAGCCCTCACCTGGAAAGCCTTTTTAGGCGTCTCACGATTATGACCGTATTTGATGTTTTCCTAAGCGAATGGCGTGAGTAACAATACAAAAGCTTTGAATCAAACACGATGCCGGAAGACTGGTAAGTGATGTGAGATTTAAGAAGCAAGAAACAAGCGTCCTGCGAGATTTCTAACAAGTATGACTGAAAGTTCTCGCAAACTTGCGCGCATGCTCGCCTTCGCCCCTTCCTTCTTCAAGGAAGAAATCAAAAAACAGTCTTGCATAGGACATCACGAGATAAAGGAAGTCACGGGGACCGAGGATACACAAAACCTGTAGTATACTATATTCAGAAACAATGTAAGTGCACCTCACCTAACATCAAATTCAAAGTTTCAGCTATTGCGCCTGCGAACTCCGCCAATTCGTTTAGAGAATGTATACGATACAAATGTCAGACCTTTCTAGGATTGCTTCTTCTGCGCGGCCGGCCCCATTTCTTGATCAAAGGCCGCGTACGACACCTGTAGACTCGAGACACCTGAAATAGCAACGTAAAGAATCATGAGAAGCGGAATTGTGATGACAATACCCATGAAAAGACCTGATGGTGTTAGTCATCTAGCCAAAATAGTGCTGGGTAGAGTGTACCTGGCCCGAAAAATTGGTATCTCTCAAAGAGAGGACCGTCTGGCAAGGTTATATTGCCGTCGAAAGTGTTACGCTTATTTACAGAAAAGTCACGCTTTAGCTCCATATGCGCCGGCGAAGCGAAAGTGGGGTCCATTTCGTAAAGCTCGGTCTCATCGACCAAGTGGTGGTGCTGCAAGGTAACGGGGGATGTGGTATATATGACAGTGTATTTGGTTGATGGGAGCATATCAAGGAACGAGGACAGTAAGGCGTCTGTGGAAGTTGTAAACGAAGATGCTTCGTCAGAACAAGATTTGTACAAACCATTCTCAGCTAGCTTGGCCGCTCTACCACTGCCAGTTGGTATATCAGGGAAGTCTAGATTGATGACCCGTGGCTTCATATCGTCGACGATACTGAAGGTTCCAGCTAAACAGGTTTGGGTCAGCATCTCATCATATGGCGCTCATTAGGGCTTCGCATGATGAGAGACTTACTCGACGCATCGATCCTCAGAAGCGCAGCTCCACACCTCTCTTGAACCGCTCTGACCATCTCATCTGCATCAAGCTCCCCCAGCACATCCCTCACCGCGAGGCTTGATCGTATATCCTTGTCCTCACCGGAAGTCATTTGCTTTAGAAGCGGCGCAGAACGCCGGTTTTTGTAATCCGCCACATTAACACCGGGCTGGGTAACAACTACGTAGTTGTCGGATGTACATTCCGTGAGTTGCGAGATTATCGTTTCACTTAAGGAAGAGGCGGATGCGATTTGAGGAGATGATACGAGTAGTCTGTGGTAAGTTAGCGGACCTTGTTGATATCTAGAAGCTGATGGACGGCATACTCAGAGGTAGAGAAGAAGAAGAAGGGCGACGTGTCTTTAAAAGCATCAACAAAGCACACGGCTAAGACGAGCATCCCCAGCCCTATTAGATACATTGCGTTGGGATGCTTTAAGGTAGATCTATTAATGAGTTGAAGTCATAGAGTCTACTCGCAAGGCGGCGGGGCAAGCGCAGGCGACGCGCTTGTCTACGATCCGGGAGATCTTGCTCTACCAGATTTCGAAATATCAACGCTTTACTCGCCCACAACCGAAACAAGTATTAAATATAATGCCAAAATGATAGGCGAACGAAAGGCGGCGAGCACGATTGCCCATCCAAGGAAAAGGAGGAAGCCAACGTCTGCGATCGAAGAGATTGCCTTCGACTTTAACGCTCGCGAGGATTATCTTACAGGGTTTCACAAGCGCAAGCTGCAACGAATAAAGTATGCAAAGGAGGAGGCTACCAAGAAAGAGCGAGAAGAGAGAATCACTGCGCGCAAGATCGTACGTTTATTACTGGAACTAATACGGGGCATGGCTAATGATTGTAGATACGCGATGGACGGAAATCGGATCTGGAGAAACATGTGGAGGCGGTGAACTCGATGCTTCGAGATGGCGATGGGGAAGTTTTAAAACCAAAGGAAGAGGATGGGACTGTGGAGGGGGGCCAGTGGGATGGCATAGCAGAGGTTCAAGAAATTGACCATGAAGCGGAATATATCGACGAAGATCGGTTTACTACGGTTACAGTGGAAGCCGTGGAGGTCTCGAAGGATGGTCTTCACCGAACGGCTGAGGATGCTGAGGATGATGAGGAAACAAACGAAGATAGTGGTGTACGGGAGGCGGACAAGAGTGTATCAAGCACGTCCGTCAGCGACGACAAAGCGAAGATGGAGAATAAGAAACGAGTCTGGACCAAGGAACGCCCTGGTGGGCCGAAAAAGAAGAAGAAAAAGTTCAAGTACGAAAGCAAAGCAGATAGGAAAGTTACGAGGCATAAGGAAAAGTCGAAAGGCAAGGCAAAAGCAAAAGCCAGGAGAGAATGAGAGAGTCACTGGTCCGGGCTTTACATACATACATACATACATACATAGCAAAAGCAACAACCATGGCTAGGAACCAAGTTCACCCTAACATGAACTTAAATACACTGTAAGAGACGCACGCTCAGGATGGCTGCAAAGGTTCTCAAGTCATACGCCGAACCAAACACTGACATCTATGCCGAAGAGTCCCATCATACCCTGTCTTCCAATTTCAGAGTCAACGCACGGTAATGCCCCAAGCTCAACACCGGAGCGACCCCCACAGAAGTCTACATATTACCAATCTCCTGCTGGAAGTCCTCCAATTCCTTCCTAACGGTTTTGTATTTCTGGGCCATCTCTTCATACTTTGCCTCCCACTGGTCACGATCGTTCTCTAGAGCTTGAACTTTGCGTTCGTAGTGGCCAGCCTTGACATCTGTTTGGCGTAACCTGTGGTGAAGAACTGAATTAGCTACGACTCCCTTCACGCCGCAATCCATCGCATGAGAGCAGGCGCTACATCCCCAACGATGATCAGCATAGCTTACTTGTCGCTTGTGTCCCTTATCTTCTTGTCCGACTCTTCAGCTTCCTCCTCTAATAGTTGTAATCTCCTCTGCAAAGCCTCGTTCTGTTGCCTATCTTGACCGCTCCGCTCTCCCATCTCCTTGGCTTCTTTAATACCGGTTTCCAATTTCTCTACCTCCGCCTCCAGCAGTTGATTCTTGTGTGATAGGGATGTGATTTCTTGTTCTTTTGCAAGGCTGTCCTGTTCAAGGACCTTGACCTTTGCCTGAAGCTCTTCGACGTTGGCCTGGGCTTCCTCCTGTTGAACGCGAAGAGCCTGCAATTTCTGAAAGAATTGTCAGCCTTACAGGTGCCATAGAAGAAGTTGTGGGAAAGGAGAGTAAGCCAGGTAGTTTCCGTGAGTGCAGAGACTTGTCAGATCGTACTGAAACGCTTCCATTGTCGAGAACTACGTACCGCTCTGATTCCGTCGACAGACATGATTGCGGGTATGGATACGAGACACTTGGTAGGAGAGTTTTTTGTTGTATTTCAGGAGTAGCTTTGACAGAGTTTAGCCACTGATTTCAAGGGAAGGATGTGTTGTCTTTGTTGTGAAGCAGCTTACGTTGGACGGTATTCTAGAAGCAATGAGTGTTACGTAAGCGAATATTTACTCAACCGCGGTTGATGCGACAACCTCTCGAGTAAACATTGACAAAGCTTGCATCAACTACATCAGCGTTGCAACGGCATGACGAGATTTGGAATGTAATCGCCGAATCCCTCAAATAACCTTTTGACTATCTCAAGGTCCCCTCCAGTTTTGATTGCAATTACGCCAAGATGCTCGCAGCACGGGACCAAGAAAATCTTGTGCATGGGCACCAGCAAGTGGCAGCAGCGAAACCGCTGAATCAAGGCAATAGACAACTGGCGCCTAAGACTCCTGGTAACAAATATCCAAAAACGCCTCTGAAAATACCATTAAATGATGAAAACGGTGTTGGCGGCCAAGGGAAAGGCCAACTTCTGCAGAAGAATCAAGGGAAGGGCAATGAGAACATCATGGCTGGGGGCAAGAAAATGGGCTTGGTAGATAAGGATGCTTTTGTCACACCTATAGGTGAAAGCCAAAAATAATACAATCACGCGGTTGATACTGACATTCTTCTAAGGTCCCCGGAGTCGAGCGCCTCTCGGACACAAAACCACCAATGCCAAGACCAAAGTCTTCCAAACGCCCGCTCCGCAAGGAGCCGACAACGAACCTGACAAGTCAGATAAAAAGGGTCTTTCAGCTCGAAAGCCCAAGCCAAAGGTAGCTCGTGCAGAAATGACCAAGTTGGATGTCTTAGGAGACAAGGATGAGCTTGGAGAGCCAGAGATCGAATATATGCCACCAAGAGCCAAAGGTAATTGGTACCTAGACCTGGCGTAGACACTCAATATTTAAAGTGAAACAGATCTCCCCGACTACCCCGACGATATCCACGAACTGGATCTCTCCATGTTCGCAAATGGTGGCCTAACCCGCGGTTGCTGGGACTACTACCTTAAAAGACCCTCTGAAGCTGACGGTCTTAGCCACCTTGAAAGAGAGGATAAAAAGCGCGTAGAAGCACAAGAGCTTGCGCACAGCATAGCCGATGCAGCACTTTTGCGAGACGTCGAAAGTGGTCCTATTCCTTGCTTTCATGATCCGGAGTGTCAGGGGAGAGAATGTATCGCTAGCAGTGCGGCGAGAAAGGAGGCGGAGGAGAAGTACAAGAAGACTATGGCTTCTCTGGAACCCGAACCAAAAGCCAAAACTGCCTCCCCAAACGTACAAACCTCGAAAGGACCTTCGACTCTTGACTCCCAAAACGCTGCCACAGCTCTATCCCAATCAAACAAACCCACTGCTATCGCCCTAACGAAAGCTAGAAAACCCTTCTCGACTACCACAGCTAAAACCCCCTCCATCGCCCCCCGTTCCAAGAAACCTATCCCAGCCCTCACCAACCCCTCTGCTATGCGCCACGCCTCTTCAACCGCAGCTTCAAGAACCACAATCGGCCACGCAGCCGGCCGTGCCACTTCTGCCAGTCTCCGAAAAACCGTTCTGTCATCCACCAGCACCAAAAATCCTCTCGCAGCCAAACATCCAAACACTGGAATCCCAGACACTAGTTTGGCGCCCGCGGTATATATCCAGCGTTATGGAGCGCCGAGGGTGGGTAGTGAGATGTGGTTCAGGTGCAAAAGTGTGGGATGCTTTGATGAGGACGTTGGGGATGATAAATTGTTGGGGGGTAGTGCTGCGATTGAGGATCTGATCAGGGAGGATGCGGAGAGGGAGTTTAGTTTTGCCCTATGAGCTAGCCAAGAGTATGGGAGGGGGGTTGGATGGCAGGTAGAGTGGTCTACTCTTTTGTTTGGTTTTCATTATGGTTTTGTGTAAACATTTTTTGGGGAAATGGCAAATGCATCAAGGATGGCTGTCTTTCGCGCGGCCAGCTTTTCATCTTGTCCAGAGCTTTGTCAAGGAAACATTCACTAGCGATCATTTCTTTCCGGGGACCGTGCTACAGCGTTTAAATGCAAATCCTCTATTCTTTGAAAAGCCACTCAGAACATTCCCACGAGGGGTGGGCGCTATCGATTGCAGGCAGCGACTTGGTAATTTTTGTTCACCGAGAAGAGAGGCAGAAGTTTGGAATACAGCGCTATGGAGCGATTGCGCTTGTTTTTCAGAAAGGAGGGGGTGAGCTAAGTGGTCCGCATCGATGAAAACGTAGGAAATGTTACAGTATCCTTCCTTATCTCTTCCGCACGTGCGAGGAGCATCCTCTCAGTAGGCTCGGTTTAGTATGGGGGCCCGGGAAGGGTTTTATATGTAGTTCGGCCTAGTAGGGATGAGGAGAGAAAACTCGTGGCGTTGTGCCTGTGGGTGTTTGTGTGATTGGTGGGGAGGATGGGGGGCTGTTGAGAAGGATAGATGGGAGGGGAGGGGAGGGGGGGGGATGCTAGATTGCTGGATGTTAGGGGGTAGGGTTTCGGAGGTGGTTGGCGGTGATGGTGGTTTGTGAGGGAAGAATTGGGGGTATTAGGGTGGATTGCTAGTGTTGTGTTGGAGTTTGCTGGGAGGAGTAAATGAGGGTTGAGTTGTGGTGTTGGATTTGATGGGGAATTCGTGAGGTGGAGAGTTTGATCGTGGAGCGTTGTTAGATTTGTTTTAGGTTGTGCTAGTTGTTATTTGGTAGATTCATTTATGTACTTTCTTTGCTCCGAAGAGTAGACTGGAAGTTGTCCGAAGCTATTTGGGAATGGGTGAGCATCTGATACAAGTCTTACCAACGAACCTGCCAACGGTAGGCCACTTCTATTCAAGCCCTCAAGCCTTCATCACCTCGCCTCTAACTCAAATTCGTGCCTCTCCACCTCCGGAACATGACCCCACGGGCCCCTTAGAATCCCTACCTTCTCCCCACCCCAACTTGCCAGACTCCTCAACCCCCGAATCATCGGTGTCTCCGTCACCTTGTGCAAGCCAAACGCTTCGCCAATAGCCTCGAGATCGCGACCTTTGGTCTCAGGCATGTACATGATGCATACGGCAACGGTCAAAAAGGATGCGCCGCCGAATAGGAAGTAGATCCCTGATGAGGAGCGGGCGAGAAGAACGGGGGTGAGGAAGGCGACGAAGAAGTTTGTGATCTAAAGGAAGGAGGTAAGTAGTTGCTGAATTGTAGGGTTTGTTGAGACTAAATGGCAGCGAATGCTTACGCAGTTGGCGCTTTGGCCGAGACTGGTTGCGCTTGCTCGAGTGGCTACAGGCTGGATTTCGGATGCGAAAAGTTTCATACCGATCGCCCAAGCTATGGCGAGAACGTGGTTAGTACTGCAGTTGTAGAAGAAATAAGCTACTTTGGTGCAGGCCAAGGACTTACTCATAGAGTAAACAATAGCAAACACGAAGATCGTAATGATAACAACCCATCTTGCACCACCGTACGTTGCATGCACGCTCTTAGTGGCGTATAGCAGGCCCTGCGCAGCATGAGCTTTGAATCTCGAATATACGATCGTTTTGTTCTTACCATCAGAATCATACAAGAGGCGATGACAACGCCACCATAGATTGTAGAGGCACGACGGCCCCAGCGGTCGACCAGGTAAACGGACAGGATTGTGAAGACGAAAATAAGAATTGCTGAGATACCAGACGCGAGAAAAGAAGCTTCAGAAGAGGAGATACCAGCTTGTTGGAAAAGTAATGGGGCATACTGTTTACGAAAATTAGTAAGCTATGTGATCGAAAAGGACTAGGTACGAAGCCGCAACAACGGATAGAAACGCACATAGATGACTCCGTCAATTCCACTGAGCTGCTGCATTGACATCAGAAAGACGCCAAGAAACATAGGTTTCCGAGCATCTTTCCTGAAGATCGCCATCATTTCTTTCAAGTTTGCTCGCGCTCTGTCAAGCAGCTTTGTTCTCGCAGCTACCGTAGGTCTGGTTGGTAAATCGGTCAAGGCTGCACTCTCAATTGGCACCGGGTTCTGGAGTAAGTCCTTTTCACGCTCGACATTTGATACTCCAAGTCTATCCCAGGCTTCACTTGCTTCTTCTTTGCGGCCTTTGTATGCCAGCCAACGCGGAGATTGTGGCAAGTAGAAGAAGGAAGCGACTGCTAGAAAGAAAGCAATGCCAGAATGGAGCGCCAGCGGGAGTCGCCAAGACAGGGAAGATGAGATACGAACACTGCCGTAGCACGAAAAATATCCAATAACCAGGCCGAGAGTGATGAGCAGCTGTATCATGGTGGTCAAAGGTCCACGTTTGTTTGGGGGTGATATCTCGCAGACGTAGCTGGAATGTCACGATAAGATATTTGCCGGATCGCAAACGAGATATGGGAAAAGAAGACGGATTACCCACACCACGATTATACTCAAGAAGATGCCTTCACCAGCACCTACAATCAACCTCCCAGCGATGAGCATACCCAACGTCACAGCTCCAGCTTCGAGAGCAGCTCCGATGGCGAAAAGCAAGGCACCAATGGCTATGGCACGCGGTCGGCCCAAGCTATCGGACAATGCACCAGCAAACAACGATGCGACGGTAGCAGAGAGCAGGATTGAGGAAATGACCAGGCCATGTAAAGAGGGTGAAAGTGCCCCGAAAGTGGCAGTGAAGGACGGCATGACCGTGACGGGACCAATGGCACCGCTATCAAGACTGGGCCGTGTATAGACCATGTTAGTTGGAGACGATTAGGATATAGCACAGTAAGAGCATTACCCATTGAGTAACCCACCCAGGGTTACAAGTAGGGATGCCATGAGATACTGAGGTGGATTGCGGGCCAGCTTGAGCCATTGGGCCCATCGTGAAGGACCAGTAACAGTAGCCATTGAGCTCATTGAGACAACAAAGCCACGCTCTCGAGAGATTGATGCGTTAAGGTATGGATAGACACCGGCTGAGAGAAAATGCGAAAGACATCGCTTTTGAGCTCGTGGAAGTGCATCACGCAACGGTCGGGAGGATTAGAAATCCAAAGCACGTTGGCTCTGTACGTCACTGTAAAGATGGACGTTTGATGGTGGGGTACTCCGTACTTCCGTGTATATTGACTACAGCCGAAAGACTAGGTCGGCTTCTTGGAGTGGGATGAAACGGTACCGAATCGATGCTGACTGTGCAAAAGTCTGGCGTTTTATCTGCCTTGTAGGGCGTGGCGTCAGCAACAAGCTCGGCAGGCTCGGCATACCTTCCACACCAAAGATCCGTTGATTCCCTTATGGCCATGACCCAACAGGATCGACAGCGTCAACAGCATTTCAATTGGATACGCCGACAGCAACCTGACCTTCCCTCCTCAAGGCAGATTCTATCGCGCGCCACCTTCCCTTCTACATCTTATCTTATCTCACCAGCAGAACAATTGCGAGCCTTTCCCTTGCTTCTCGGCTGACACAGGTGTATAGGAGAGAGTAGAGGCAGTGAGGCAGTAGAAGTGCTAATCCTGGGGCTCAGGGAAGGGAACGGGCCAGGAATAGGACGCTGGGAGGGATTGAGGTTCGATGATACGTTTTAGTACCTTCAGTACCTTACCTACCTTAGTTTGCGGACAAGTCTGCCCCCCTGTCTTGAACTCTGGCAATAATGTGACGGATGTTGGATCACAAAGATCGGAGAACAAACAGCTAGGATAACAGAATGTTAGAAATACATTGCACCGGTGGTTGGCCCTTGGCGTTGAGTGCTGTTCATCGTATGTTCAAGCGAAGCAACCGTTTCCCCAAGAGCATGTGGGATATGAGAGACGACGTCCAGATATCTCTGTATATTTTATCCCCATGAACGTGACCAGTCAGAATCCGCAACCGTATCAAAATATTCCATCAGCTCTACCTCCTCTCTCTCCACGTGATCTTTCTGCGGTCCTACTTCACGGTTTTCGTCGCTCTCCCTCGCTTCCTCTCTTCCTTTTCGCTCCACCTGATAATAGGACCTGCGTCTAGAATCAATCAAAGCGACGCCTTGCTTCGACAACTTGCTCAAGATGGGGCTCCTCGAAGAGCGTCGTGGCCTATTTCTTTCTGGTTCGAACCCTTGATATAGGCAGTCCGATTATGCAACTGCTGTACTCTCAGTTTGAAATGCAATCTCGATCTGACGACTATTCCAGCCTTGTCGCGTTCTCCAGTGATCTTTAATAAGGCCCACAATATTTTAACTCTTTCTGAGGAGGCTTTGTGTTTCCACGATCTAGGGTCCTAGACGACTGACGTTCATGTTAGGAACTTCCAGTGTATTCTCTCTATGAGGTGCTAAATATTAAAGACTACAATGAAACGCGCGAGTTGGTTGCCTCATCGAATTCACTCAAGCGATTGGTAGTCATCGAAATTAGGTGTAAGAACCGAATATTGAGATAGCACTCGAGAGAGATGATAGACGACAAAATACTGGGCGTCTCGTGTTGTGGATCCTCGGTCGATCAAAGCGGTAAATGTGGATCGATCTATTTGAATGCAACGAAAAGGTAGACAGTAGGAAGACTTCTGAGATATCACTACTACGATCAAGGACTTGAGGGCGCCTACCATTCACGTACGCTCGGCCCAGAGACCGCCAGCTCACACTACGCTGCGATGTCTGATCATTCAAGTCAAGCCTCATACCTTTCCATAGGCTGCAATAGCTACCCGCGTGCAGCGCGAAAGCAAAGGAGCAGTTCCTACAAAACATCTTATACTCTTGGCCGCTTCGGCGTTAGGTGGGTTTGATATCGGACGAGAAGGGCACCTAATTTGATTGTTGGTTAGTGAGCCCACTACCACCCCAGGGTTATTCCAAATCTTTGTAGCTGCCTGCAAAGATGGTTCACAGGTGAATCGAATAAGTCTCAGGGGGTGCACGACGTTCTTCAGAACTGCTGTTTCCGTCATATGATACTCGAAGCGGTACGGCATTTGAGTGGGTTAGGTACTGCTAGTGACATTCATGCCAAGGGCATATAATCAAGTAGAAGGAGCTTGGACACCGTTGCAGACAGAAACATGTCATGCGCAACCGTACCATGGAGGATTCGGTGCCTCTCTTGTCAGGTCTCTAGAATCGAAGGCCCATGCGCATATAGTGAGCTTGCTTCACATGACAGCAAAAAGAGCTGTCTCTTCATGTAGTCCGTGGTCGATTTGCCAAAAGTGCGTTGTAGCACGTTTGGTGTATGTAGCAAGAAAATCTGCGAGAAGCTGAGAAATGGTTGTGTTCTAAGCAAGTAGCAACTGGTGTCTTGCGACCGACTGAGGATGAAACAGGCGCCACTTTGAGACGGGGGGCTAGAAGTTTGCTTCTTGCACTCACTAGAAAGTCCGAAGTAATCAGATGTGATACGGAATAGCAATATGGGAAATAATAATGATGCGGACGACGCGACGCGATCAGAGTGCAGATACCTGATTGATACAGATGAGAGCATGTTGATATGTTTGATCGACGTGATGGTGTAGGGCAGTGGGATGTTGTTGGTGGATGACTACCGTTGCCCCCCTTCTCCTGGCCCCCCCTATTCCTATTCCTGCAACATCGCGTGCCGGGGTGTCATGAGGCACACGGAAATAGACAGCAACCAAGCCACCATCGCTCAATTGTGCATCACTATCAAACTCCACAATAATACCTCCTTCGAGACAGGGCGCGAATCATACACTCTTTACAGCTTGACAACGCACAACCAAGCGGGAAAGACTGTGGAGAGTCGAAAAAAGCTGAGTCGCTACTACACCGACTTTCTCGAAGAGGTCTACACAGCGACTAAGTCACAACCATGGTGTCGTTCCAGTGCGAGGTACCAATGCCGCCTGTCAAACCCCTGGATTGGGCACGAATGCAGAAGATCAATGCTAACCCACGCGATATCTAGAGTTGTGGAGACGTCTTCACGAAGAAGAAGTTGGATCCTCATCGCGGCCAATGTAGAGGGGCATCCTACACTTGCTTGGATTGTATGGTACACTTTCAAGGAACCGAGTACCGAAGTCATACTGTACGTCCTCCAACCGCGTACTACGAGGACCCGACCGCGAGGGTTTTCTCTGTCGCTCGACAGCAGACGGCGACCTTGCCCCACACTTTTGCTGACATTGCTACGACAATTAGTCCTGCGTTTCAGAGGCGCAAAAGTACCAAGGAGCACTTTACCGCGAGAAACCCTCACAGTCCTCTAAGAGATCCGTACACATCTCAGACTCAACCTCTCTAGTACCCCGCAAAGCCTACGTCGAAGATGCGCCAGACAATGAATCAGGGACTGCTCTCACGATTGTCAACGCCCCTCCAGAGGCACCCAGCCCGCCTCCCGCAGTACCGGCGCAACTTGCTCAACCTGTCAATGTCTTCGACTTCCTCGTCACCGAAGACACGCCTAATGCCTCCAAACTCTCCCTCGGTGGTACAAAAGAACCCATGCAAATGGTAGACCATGCGCCCTCAGTCTTTGAACCCGCCATTGGCGAACTCGATACCGATGGCAACCTTCACGAGTACGATTCAGTGTACGAAGAAAATGGTTACTCCTACGGCGCCCATCCTATCCCCGCAACCCACTCTCAAAACTCCTCCTACCTAACCCCCGCCCCAAAAAGCCTTCACAATGGTTCCCGGACATCCATCTACGAGCGCGATACTGGCTCCCAGCGTCGCTCAACCGACAAAAAGCGCAAGCGCCAACAAATCGAAGACCTCGACCTTACCGCCGCCCGCCGTCTGAGCCAGGAGCCTGACTCCATAATGGCAGACGCGCCACCCGTAATCCTACACTCCGGCCTAACAGGCGGCCTTGGGCGCCTTCTGTCGAAATCTAAATTCCCCCCTAGCCCAGACTACTCTAATGGCTCTCAAACGCAAGACCGAAGTCCTCCGAGCCCAGTGAAACGACCCAAGAAACTGAGCGTCAAAATTGGAAGCTCCAAGGACGGTCGAGGCCGCAAGGCGCATTCGTCAGCTCTCGTAACAATCCGCAAACCCTCCTCTCGCCGCGCATCTGATGAATCGCGCCCGCGCAAACACCACCGCTCGCACCACCACACCGAAGAGTCGCGTTCGCATACAACCGACCGCCCAAAACGGAAGATCAAAGCTATAGAACCGCCTCCCACAACTTCACTGGAAGACTCTCAACAGCAATTGATTCTCTACCGCACGCGAGCCGAACTATTCATGTCGTTTGTAACCAAAGGACCGGATTCAGAAAAGGGCATGAGCATCAACAAGGTGCTGAAGAGGTATCATCGAGAGCGCGGGGAGCAGGGGCTAGGGTTGGGCAAGGGGGAGGAAGAGAAGGAGCTGTGGAGGAGTTTGAGGTTGAAAAGGAATGAGAGGGGGGAGATTGTTCTGGTGCTTTGACGTGGCAGGATAGAGAAGAACTGGAAAGGGGAAGTGGAAGAAGATTCCGGAGGGGAAGGCATTAATCATTGCGGGAAGGGCGTGAGATATGATGGGAAAGGGTCATGGGAGTTTCGGTGGCGGTACATTTCTCCTGGAGGGAAGATACCCAAGCGACGGAGTTGGTCGGGGTGCTTTACTTTTGGTTCACGCAGAATTCAGCTCTTGCCTCAGGACTTCAGACGTGTAAGATGCAACTAAGCCCCTTCGAGGTAGCTGCCTTGCTTACTACGTACCGTAAGTTGCAAAACCCCGGATTACAGTCAGATCTACCTTAAATCTGGAATAATATTGCCTCAGATCTCAGACGTGTCCTAACCCCGTTATAATACCGAACTTTGCCGTCGCCTTACCTGATGCAGTAAAGTATGAGCGTATTATTGAATTAGTTACATTTTGTTCGCGTCAATCGCTCTGTTTATCTATGTATTAAAAATGTATCTATCCTACCTACTCGCCTACCTACATGTTCAGCTACCAAGTCAGCTACCTACGATACTCGTTCGCCTACCCATCAGCCTACTCGCTCCAAAACATGCTTCGTGCGACGCCTTCGAATACGCGTCATTCGCTCCATGGCCTACTCCATAGTATGCTCCGTACATGCTCCATAGCACATGCTAATTAGCTCAATAGAAAGCACCCTCCATGACTCCCTACCAAACTCCCTACCAAACTCCCTATCGAGCTCCCTATCGAGCTCCCTATCGAGCTCCCTATCGAACTCCCTACATGCTTCAAGATACGCTTCGGTTGGGCGCATAACACACGTCAAACAGTGCTTCAAACAATGCTTCCTACATGGCTTCCTACCTACTTGTCACCCTACATGCTCACGTACCTACTCACCTATCTACTCACCTAGTTTGGTAGGGAGCCATAAAGGGAGCCATGAAGGGTGTTTGGTAGGGCCATATTTGGTGCTCGGTAGGGATCAAATTTGATTCTTGAATATGAAGCAATTCAGAGCTTGGTAGAGAGCCATGTAGGTAGGTGAGCATGTAGGTGAGCATGTAGGTGAGCAGGTAGGTGAGTAGGTAGGTGAGTAGGTAGGAAGTCATGTACGAAGCATTGTTTGAAGCACTGTTTGACGTGTGTTATGCGCCCGACCGAAGCGTATCTTGAAGCATGTAGGGAGTTCGATAGGGAGCTCGATAGAGAGCTCGATAGGGAGTTTGGTAGGGAGTTTGGTAGGGAGCCATGGAGGGTGCTTTCTATTGAGCTAATTAGCATGTGCTATGGAGCATGTATGGAGCATACTATGGAGTAGGCCATGGAGCGAATGACGCGTATTCGAACGCATCGCACGAAGCATGTTTTGAAGCATGTTTTGGAGCGAGTAGGCTGGTGAGTAGGCGAACGAGTAGGTAGCTGACTTGGTAGCTGAACATGTAGGTTGGCGAGTAGGTAGGGTGGTGGGTAGGGTGGTCAGCATGGGTGGTGAGTAGGGTGGTCAGCATGAAGGGTGATGAGTAGGATGGTGAGCATGAAGGGTGGTGAGTAGGGTGGTGAGCATGTAGGGTGGTGAGTACGAAGGTAGAGTGGTGAGCATGCAGGGTGGTGAGCATGTAGCTGAGTTGGTAGCTGAACATTAAATTCCAAGATGCGTGTTTCACGATGCTGCTAATTGCCTGCTAATTGCCAGCTTAATCGAGCTTGTAAATGAATGCCAATCGAGCTAGTTGCGCTAAAATCCAAGCTCTTTGCAATTTGCACATTTGTCGATTGGTAACAGCCTTGCTCGGGCAGCCAACGAACCTAGTATAGTAGTATGTATTCGCTGAAGATTTCATAGGCCGACTCTGCATGAGCTGAGGGGTTGACCTTTCGTGGACAGCATCCGTGCCGGGTGGCTGAGAAATGGGAGAACTGGGAACTGGTCAGAATGTTTCTCCATCATGTTTACTTCACTGTCGCTGTAGCTCATCATGCTACACAGATTTTCATCTTCGGCATGGCCGTCTCGTCGTCCGGCTGTATTCTTTACCCTTTCGCTGATCGCTTCCTTGTTCCTGCTTTATCCTTTGATTTCTTGGAGGCGTAGCTTCGGGACGAACGGCTCTTGGCTAAATCTTCCCCTGAGACCACCGTCCATTCATCATAACCAGGTGCTGGACGGGAATATCGCCCATCTCAAGGAGGTTGCAGAATGGGAGAAGCCAGAGGACATGAAGGTCATTGCCTTGGTATTCTACGGGAGACGACGATACGTTGAGATCTTAGATTGCTACCTAAAGGTGCATGTTTCTCCACAGTGATCAATTTTTCAACGCTGATATTGGGCTCCCACAGAGAAATCTCGTGGAAAATGGAGGAATCCTCGACGAAGTCATCTTCGTCGCCAAAACCGACAACGAGGACGATCTATCCTATCTCGAGCAACTGATCCAGACTAGTGATAAGTTTTCGGCCGAGTATCACAACGAGAAAGGCCTAGACTTTAGCCAGATGTACAGTGCTTGCAAGAGGGGGAACATTTACGTCAAAATAGACGACGACGTGGTACGCTCAATGTCCCTTTACCGTGTAGCCTACCGGAAGCTAACGATCCTCAGCTCTTCATCGAAGACTCAACTATTCGATCCATCGTCAAGAAAAAAGTCGCACACCCGGAATGGCTCATGGTTTCCGCGAACTTAGTCGTCCAATTCGCCATCAGCTGGGTCCACTATCATCTGACAGCAGTCCATCCGTATCTCCCTGACCTCGCCTCCCCGAACGCCTCAACAACTGACTGGCGTGCCTCCGACCTTCCTTACTGGACCGGCCCTGACGACTTCGACTTCAGCACCTTTACGTCCCAAAAAGGTCACCGCTGGCTTCCTCTACCACCCAACAGTCCTCATCTCGACGAAACGCCCATGGATCGCTCAGAGTACACCTTAGGAACATCAGGATGGCATACATGGATGACAGCGGCGCAGGAGCATTACTCGTTTTTAGAGAATCTAGAAAAGGGGGAGCTATGGAGGTACGCGTTTGATACATGGGATGCGCAGTATAATCGCGTGAGCATCAATCTCATGGCGATGACGGGGGATGATCTGGTCGATATGGATATGGGGAGACATAGTGCGGATGAAGGATATATTACTCTGGAGTATTCGAAGCAGACCAAGAGACGTGAGTTGCTATATTCGGAACTCAAAGTCGAAGAATGCTAACAAGTATGACAGATATCGTTATCGATGGGAACGGTCTAGCAGTGCACAACGGATACATGTCCATGGCTGCTCAGGACGGAAATCTAGGGATTGAGGGAACGGATATTTTGGATCGGTATCGGCTCTACGCCGAGGAGAATATCTGCGTGAGATAACCCGTACCAAAGGCTCGGGTCTCTTGATCATCAAGCAGATGGCTTGTCCTAACAGGCGCATTCCGGGAACAGCAGCGGCGAGGACATTGACGGTCGATACCGTAAATTCTTCACAAGGGTTGTTATACCAAGTCCCAAACGGACTTGGCCCCAAATGGTCTCAAACGCGATCCCAACGTCCTTCCGGCCTAAGTCTCGCTGACTACAATTCCTACGACTCTTCTACCGGCGTAATCCCATTTGTTCCGCTTTGAATGATACCATGGGCGGAAGATCCTCGCATAGTCCTAAAGATAATATCAAGTTTTTCATCGGTTTAGTCCGAGAAGGAGAAGAAGGGGCTAATTGTTACTGTGTTGCTGCAATATCAATGATACACAGATACGCGAGAAGCGTCGGCTATCTCAAACCCACCATGCCATGTCGCCCCCACCCCCTCCTGTTTCATCAAACTCTTCGTAACGACAAGCGCCCGCGAACAAATCCTTCCAATCCTTTAAGCTAATTCCTGACTTCCTCCAAAAATGCCCCTTCTGAACAATTACCTTTCCTTTTCCTTGCCTTCCTTTCCACACCCATCTCCTTTAAAAATCTTCCCCCACCTCCCAATTCCCCTGTTCAAACCTCCCTCCCCCCCCATCTTTACGTCGTCACCCCCTTCCGTCCCCCCTCCTCACCACCGCCTCACCTTTCCCCTTTTCCCGGTGCCCCAACTTCTCATATCAAACCCCCTCTAACCCTACATAACACCGCAATCAAATCGCTCCTGCGTAAGGGAAAAGCCCTTATATGAGCACTTACGTTAATGAGAACGAGGGGATGTTGTGCTGGGAATGTGGGTCAGAAAGAAGAGGGTGTGGAGTGTGGAGTTTGGATCGTGGTGCTAGCAGGAAGGGGCTCAGGGTTGAGAGTTGAGGGCTGAGGGCTGAGGGCTGAGGTTAGCATGGGCTGACCTGGTGAACGAGGGTTGGGGAGGGGGGGGGATTGGGGTTCATTTTAGGTTTGAAATCTAGAAAATTCTGATCAATCTATCCATTGATCCTTCCTTCCATACCTTCACCACCGCTCCTTCCCTCCCTATCCTTTCCACCTTGTTCGTACCCCCTTTCGACCCCCCCCAACCCCCCCCCCAACCCCCCCCCAACCCCCCCAACCCCAGCAACCCCTTACCCATCCCACGCATTACCCGGAGCAATAAGCCTGTGGCGCGAGATTATTTGCTGCCGTGTAAATATGGGCTTTGGAATTGTAAGGGGGGTGGTAGGGTGTGGAGTGCGGGATCGGATGTTATTTCAGATGAGTGTGGGTTGGGTGTGGGGTTGGGAGGGGCGAGGGAGGGGCGAGGATGTGGGAAGGAGAAAAGTTGGAATTGCAGGGTGGGTTGGTGTTGAATGGGAAGGGGGAGGATGGAGGTATAGAGAGTTGGAGGAAAGGAGGGAGGGGTGGGATATGGTCATGGGCAGAGAGATAACTAATGATGACTTCCCCCAAAACACCAGCGCTGTTGAGAGGAAGTTGGTCTCACACTCATCGGCAAAGCTTGTAGACAAAGAAGAGCTGGCATCCTATCACTATCCGATCAGCATAAAGCCAGATTTAGTCCGGTCCATCACTTTGTCGACAGTTGATGCTCTTTGTTCGTCTATGACATTATGGTCATATTCAAGGCATCAGACAATGCCTATTGTCCTAATGCAAAGTGCACAGTCTTGCAGCGACTGTATATAGGATTTCTATATTTCCTGAACTCGTTTCTAGTTCTTCTCAATATGCTTTGTAGGATCTAAACACTGGTCTAGACTTTCTCTATACACACTGGAATATTCAAAAACCGAAAACACATCGATAACATGTCAGAATCCTTCAGCACCCCAGACCACGAACAGCCTTCGGCGAAGAAGGTCAAACTCACCCTGCCAGAACCCAGCCGTGCAGAGGTTGGAACTCCGGGCTGGTTCCTAGACTCTATCTGTAAAAGGGCTGTACGTTCTGATACCGAGCTATACGACGAGCTCTGGCGCAGAGGAAAGCCTCTGGCTAAACGAGATGATCCGCCAGCTGGGGAACTACTTCTGCAGGAAGAACTTGCACTATTGTCAGTCCTTGCCAGCTTGCAAGATAAGCTCGTTCTACGTTTCGAGCGAGAGGGCCAGGTTTTCTGGGTTGTCTTCATCCCACACTCCGAACCATTTCATATAAAGAACATCAGCCGGACTCGAATAGATCATAGTAACCACGCGCTGCGGGACGGTTATCGGGAAGGCTATGACTGTTTAAATGATATCATGAGGGAGTACGTCGCCGAAAAGCTTTGGTCCTCCTCTCTTCTGCGACGCTTTAATTTAGGATAATCAACTCCTACGCTGACGATAGTACAGAATCAATGGGATTGTATGAGTCTGCTCTGATCTTGGTGAGGCTCGAGAAGTCGAAAACGACAGATGTTGGAACTGGAAAGTCACTGTGAGATTTGCGCCGTGTGCTCAAAGACCACAACGAGTGAAAGATTGCGCACAAGTAACGGGGACCAATGTCAATGACTAGTACCAGCCGCTAATCTGCATGGGCTGACTGATCTTAAAGGCTTAGAGATAAGCTGGGTGTGGCTACTCGAGGCATCTGTCTGAATCATATATGGGGAACAAGCTATTCACCACCGAAAGACAGAACGCATATTGTTGATGTTACTGGCCGTTTTCCTAAGCTCAAATAGATCTATTATTACTACGAGAAGTGGCCATTGTGTAAACAAGGTACCTCAAAAATGTTATAGTTCTAGCGCTCTCATCAGCTCATGCTATCTATCAGTGACTGCTTATGGCAATTACCAATGTTCGCCAGAGATGAGTTCTCTCCAGAGAGATAGGGCCACGAACGCAGCTCTTCATGACGAGCTAACGCAGCTCTACCATGTGCTCATGCTATGCCGCATGAGATATCTACAGGACGCTGCGACAATTGGCAACATCGGGCGTTTGAGCCTTGTCGCATTCGTGCGTTCGAATTCTCCTTGTCACACCAAAGGCTGAAACAGACTTGGATCCCCCGTAGAATATGGCGCTTAACCTCTGGCGTTGACGTTGTCTGCTGGAAACAGCACAAGTAGATATTACTGGAGTGGGCTTGCATGAATGTCGGGCCAGAGCAAACAGGCGAGTATCATTGCGCCCCATGGCACAGCGCAAAGCGAATTTTGGACCAATCTCTCTCTACCAACGCCTGGGTTCACCCTCACCTTTGCTGGATCCGAATTCCGATACCTCTGCTTCTGTAGAGTCGCATGAGATTCAGAAATGGGCTTGACACAGCCGCACTTCGTCCACATGTATATAGAATCACTAAGGTATCCTTATTTCTAAGCCTAAATCTCGGTATCAAAGTTGTTTCATACTCTTCCTTGCGCTTTCATCTATCATCCTGTTCCTTCATCTTGAGATACTACTCCGTTCCATTCTCTTACAATCTACATCATGCCTTTCAACTACAAGGAGTTTTCCGCCAAATGCGACGGCATGACCGTCGAGCAATTGAACAACGAATGGAACATCTACACGCGCCACATATCCGGAGGCGCAACGTCTACTGCCATGTCCGTTGGCTTCGCACCCTTCACCCTAGGGGCCTCCCTGCTAGGCCTTGGACTTGCTACTCCTCGGATCCACAATACTCGGAAAAAGCGTGTTATCATCGAGGCGCACCTCCAAGCCAAAGGTACCACCCATGACACCAGGAAACGGGACGTGATGGGCTTCATGGCGTTGAGTGGCACTATCGGTGGTCTCACTCTGGGACTTGCTCCACCAGGAGCTGAGGCTGTAGGTACACTGGGGGCCGAACATGCGATTGCCGCAATAGCCATGAACCCACACACTGTGGAAGCCGTAGCACATGGAGTCTTTGATGGCGTTGGATTTGTGGCTGAGCAAGGAATGGAGAGACGACACGAACATAGTAAGGAGAAAAAGGCCTTGAAGCAACTAAGGAAGATGGCATCTGCACAAAATCTGCCTACCGAGACTGTAGCTCCTCCGTCCTTTGTCATGAACGAGAAGAAGGATGCCGGAATCACGGTAATTGCTGTCGAGAAGGACTTGTCAGACGATGAGGACATGAGCATGGAAGAGATGGAGGAGTTACTAAAGCAAGTCATGGCGTCGAAACGTAAGTTGGAAGTTCACCATATTGTTAGGAGTCGATACTGACTATATGCTAGAGCGACAGTCCTGAAGACACATGATCTACCCATCCTAGATCTTTTCAAAAACCCTGATCGACTCACGTCCACGTCGTCATTGACGCATTGAGTAATTCCAATGCTATCAGTTACTATTTTTGATATATGCGTTTCAGGGAATCGAGGAGTATCGGCGCTTGTGGACGAGATTTCCCGAAATTTGCCTGATAAGGGCTCTTCAACGCGGCGACAAAGGCGCAGGACTGTACGTCTTCTTATTCCATTAGATTATTACACTTTATGACTCTGTATAAAATGTTAGTACTGTCTTTACGAAGAGAGATGAACATGTTGTATAGTGGCGTTTCTTATCCAACAATATTGAAAGATGGAAATCAATCCGGCTGTTGCCTCTGCTAGATATCAGATGTTGGGGCCTCAGGTGGACGATGTACGGTTTACTTGGCGAAACCAGAAGCCATACACCTTCAACCCAAAGCCTCCCATTCCTAATAAGGACTCGTGACTAAGCACGTCTCAAGTCCAGCACCACAGCTTACTTTCTTTCGTTCGGCGACAGGCCGGTTGAAGCCTCACTACTAGTGATACGTCAAGGTGCCTGCTCGCCAATAGCGTAGTCACAAGAGCGCTAGGCCTCTCCATACCACACGCCTTTCCCAGTACGATGGTAAACCCACTCCCCAATATCTTCTCCATCCCCGGGCTCCTCGAACACATTGTCTTTCAGCTTCCGATGTATGACCTACTGGTCCATACCCAGCGTATCTGTCAGTTGTTCTGCACCACAATTGTCTCATCGCCTCGTCTACAAGAAGCGCTCTTCTTCCGGTCCAACTTGCATAAGTGCGCTGAGTTATATTCCCATAAAGAAACCCTTACCGCTCGGGCAATGCTCGGGGTAAGAGGGGGGATTGGGTAAAAGGGGGGTGGAAGTGGGAGGTGGGGGGAAATTGTGATGCGAGTAAGAAGTTATAATAACGTCATAATAGATAGGTGAAAGAAAGGGCGAACGGATCACATGGCGGAAGAAGATGAGGTAATGGGGTGGTAACTGAGCGAGCCTCTGCTATCGAATATACTCTCGGAAAGAAGGGGAAAGTGGAGTGCAGGCGAAGCAATTAATTTGCTCTGAAACGCTTTTCAAAGCGAGTGCTATCACTGCTACCAACTTCGCGTAAGTCTTGGAACAGAATTCGTGGCCCAGCGGACAAACGTGCCTCGTCGCTGAAACCCTAATGGCCAGATGCAGTAGCTGTAGCCTTCTTCTTGTCCTCGGCACACTTCTTGACCGCTGGGCGGTTCATAAGCTTTTCGTTCCATGCATGGAAATGCGGGTACTCCTTTGCTAGATCCGGCGCGTTGCCCTCCGAATCCCTCAACATGTCCGCCATGTTCATATCCCACGGCACAAACGCCAAGTCGGCAAAGGTGCACTTCTCGCCAACCAGGTATGTTGTGCTGTGCTTCTTCAAGTGGCGGTCGATAACGCTGAGTACGCGCTTGATTTCGTTGCTGTAGCGGTCGATGGCGGAGGTGATGCCCTTTTCGGGGTGGTAGAAGGTGAACCAGACCTTTTGGCCAAAGTAGGGGCCTTGACCTGAGACTTGGAAGTAAAGCCAGCTGAGGGTGGCGTATTTCTCCTTGGGGGTGTCGTAGTGCAAGGAGTTGGATTTGTCGTAGGTATCGACGAGGTATTCGATGATGGCGCCAGACTGGTTGGGGGAAGTTAATGGGGGGGGAGGGTTCCGAAGTGTAAGAGATGATACAAGAGGAGGAGGGAGGGAGAGGTAGTCGTAGAAGAAGTGTAAGAAAGGCATGGGACTGGGGGCTCACCTCGAAAATGGCAAGTCCTGTGTTAGGGTCTTCGATAGATGGCACTCGACCATTGGGGTTGATAGACTCATAGGGTTCTTTCTTCATGTCTGGGAAATCCAACATTTTGTGCTCGTACTTAAGACCGAGTTCTTCGAGGATAATGGCGACCTTCCACGGGTTGGGGCCCTGGGGTAAACTGTCAATAAATGAAACGGGGGGTCCTACGAACAACGAGCTCACCTGAGCATGGCCATAGAGAATGATAGGTTTGCTCATGGTGGGTGATGTGTGTTGGGTTGAGATTTGGGTGAACTGATAGGTTTCAATCGTTGTCGCGGCTGCAGAGTAGAAGGGAGATGGAGGGGGCGGTGGAGTGGAAGGCGGGGGGGGAGGTATTTATTGAGACATGAGTGTTCGTTCCGAGGTAGCTTAGATGGTGCATGCATGGCTGATCTATTGCTTCACAACTCCCAGATTCAGATTACGGGATCCAAGGGAAGGAAAGAGCCGCCCGGGCTAGGGTTAGGGCCCTTTCCGGGCGCCGATCGATCCGAGATTCGGTAAGCAAAAGGTGAATGATTGGAAATCATGGGTCACGTGATCCCTAAGTCACGCTATCGGCTGCGGATGTACAGTATCCGTACCCCGCACTAAGCGCATCCTTCGCTTAAGAATGAGCTTAGTGCGGGGTACGGATACCTTAGTCTGGATTCGTTCAGGCTTCCATTTCTATTAGGCCTATAGTATATGCAATATCAATGACAGCTGTGACCTGACACAGCTAGACACAGCTAGACCCGGTTATTGTGTCCGGGTGTTGGAGAGTTCCTCCACGCGTAGAGAGTACTTACTCTATACACTCAAAGGACAATATCCACCATGACTTCTCCCTGGGGTACAAAGAGACTACAGGCATGCAACAGGGATCTCACGGATCTCAGCAACGACGACCTGGACAATGTGTTGAGACAGAGATGCAAGGTCCTTGGTGATCAGGCTTTTGCGACAGGTCCGTATGAGCCGGAATCCACTTTCGCCCTGACCAGTCTTGGACCCGCATATGAGCGAGGAGGTTTACTGGTACGGGTCTATCTATCCATTACATGGTGGCTTCTTCCCGTTCAGTACAATTAATACCTATTATCGTGCAAACAGTATGCAAGACCAGAATCGTCAGATTGGAAGAAACAACAGCCACGGACTATCAAGAAGCACCACGAGCTACACCGAGTGGCTACCTGACTTTCGGCATGGGTCTGCGGTCTGACGGGGAGTACTTGATTCATAGTAGGTTCGACGATTCCTAATGGCGCCAGTACAACGGTGGAGTCGTTTCGTTCCTTTTCTCGGTCGTGGGCCCTGAATACGTGACGCTTTCAACAGAAAAGACGCTGCGAATCAACCGAGCTATTAAAGAGATGGATCTTAGGGTTGTAAACCCAGAAGCAGATGAAGGGTGGCACTGTCTGGATCGTCGGCTTTGTTCCACTCCTTATGTACTTGATCAAACTCTTCAACTTGTTGATTTGAATGAAAAAGAGCGTGATCGATTACCGACAATGATGATGAATCTCTGGCCTAGGGTATGGCCTCTGGTGGACGACGAGCAATTTGGAATACTATGGCAGCCACAGCTGCTTTTTCTCCACCAACTTGAACTGATGTGCCTTCACCATCCGTTCACGCCGGCTTGACGGGAGTAGCGCAGAAGGAAGGTTTCTAAGCCACTCTATATCTAAAAACCACTCTAAGTCGCCCGTTGCAACTTCAAACACATGGGTATTAAAGGTCTACAGAGCTGATGGTCACATTGTCAACAACAAGAAGCACTAGGAGTTTGTAGTAGTTCTTGATGAAAGTCAAGCGTAAGCAAGGACTACTGTTTCGTTACCGGAGTTAAGCGATGTTGAAAGAGTAAGGAAGCTTCCGAAATGTAGAGTGTTGATGTCGGGTCTGATACACCATTGAAGTTGTTTGAGACATGTACTGTCTGAGACTCTGGGCAGATGATCTGATAACAAACATCGTCAGTACTAGTGGAAACCATATTCATGCGGAGCAATAACAATTACAGCTTCGCTACACCCCACACTAAAGCCTCATGGCTTCGAAATCTGCTGGTATGCTTTCTTCGTCTTCCTCGACCTTTTTCCACTTCCCCCATCACGTCGTCCCAATCCAGTCTAGACTTCTGGAGATGCTCAAGCAGACCCAGCGCGGCTTCCGCTCGGCCTTTCCACAATTCCTTGCCAGCTTCCTCACTTTCCAATCGAGCGTAATGTCGCTTTTGCTTCTGATACACGTCCCAAAGCTCATGGTTCGGATTGGTCTGGAAAAACTTGTCCATGTGGTTGGCAGCATCGACCTGATACTCGGCGCTGGACTCTCTTGTTTTCTGTTGTCTTTCCTTCTTCGTTCCTTGCTTTTGCTTCTGAAGCAAGCCCGCTTCCTCGACGGCCTTGGCTTGAGCATTTAATTTGGCATTCTTCGCTTCCTGAATTAGACGAAACGATCTGTCACGTGCAGACTGCGTCAAAAAGAAGTTTTCGGAGTCACTGAAGTCGAAATCTATAAAGTAAAGACTTGCAAACTTCTTCAACGCATTCTCCCAGTGCTCTCGTTCATTCACACGATCTACCTTCAGAAGGACTTCTTCGAGACGATTATAATCACCGGCGAGGATTGTTGCAACTGCTGCGAAATGGCATTTTTCGATTCTCATGTTGAGATCTCCACTATGGGCTGGAGTGTTCCTACTTGCATATACCCGCAATCGAAACACGAGCTCTGCCTTTTCAATGCCCATCTCGTACGCTAAAGTCTTAATTTGCGACGTATAATCTTGATCGGGGTATGGACTTGACGGATCCTTGCTCCATTGCTGCAATTCCTTGGTCTCTTTATCCAATGTCGCAACGACGTCCCTGACAAACTTGTGGTGTAGGAATTCATACCCAATTACTCTTTGTCGCACCTTCATATCATTCCAGAGAGCTCCAAAATAGTCGCCGTACTTTGTTAATAACTCTAGCTCGAACAGATCCCTCAATACATCAATGAGACGTCGACTTAACCTGTTCAGAGAATCGGCTCGCGATTCCAACATAAATTCTGCGGCTTGAATCTTTCTCTTTCTCGCCTCATTATCTTGCGACTTTTCTAGAAGACATTCTCCTGGTCCAGAATTCTCAACCACTTCCTCGTACAACAAACATTGACGGTAGCTATGTTCTAGGTCCTGAAGGAACGCCATGAATCGTTTCGAGGGCGTACGCCTTTGGCAGCGCTGTACAAACTTCAAGCCCTCTTGAAGTGTACTGGCGTTCAGTTCGTGTAATGGTGTTGTAGCACGCTTTGGGATGAGAGGATCCGTAGGCATCGTCGAGTATGATCTCGTGCGGGATTGTCCAAGGTTCTCCATTCCTACGATTATATCCTATTTCAGCTCATGTTAGTCAGCGTTCGAACCCAGGAATACGACCCATTCAAACATTCACGAGCTTGTCTCAAAGCCGATTACGATGATGACTCTTTTCTACTTCTATTCGACAAGTTGGTGAATTAATGATTAAGAAGGCTTGGTAGACTAACCGGCTTAATAGCTTGAACAGGGGGTCAAAGGTATACGCTCAGCGATACGACTATGGCACGGACGGAGAAGAAACAGTTTCGATGGGGCGCTGGGTTTTAATGCCTACAAGCTGTTGTTGGGGAAACACCGGATTGAGCAAATTTGAGAACCATGGGTCTACTGGATAGCATCCTTGCCATCTCGGTTCAAAGACTCGCATATTTCATATTGACATGGCAACATGATTGAGAAGATCTGAGCTCGTCTCTGGGGAGTTACCAAGTAGTAGGGCGTGGGTAAGCCATATGCTTGTCCTACACAACTTGAATTGATGTGCTTTGATCATCCAGGCACACACGGTCTCGTAAGCCAAACTTCAAGCTGTCCACTGCGGCTTCAAATGCGAAACAGCATTCATAGGTACAGGTGCACGAAGCCGATGGCCACATGGCTAATAACAAGAAGTAGCGGGACTCTACGGCAGCCTCAGGTGTTCTAGCCTGTACGTCTTCGCAGACAAGTGGAAGCGCTTTCAATCGCTCACACGGCTGCGTTTCTGTCAACCGGTACAGCAGGTCGGTTGCCACATGAACACATATACATGGAAATCAGTTGAGTTGAAAGGATCTTCCCTGAGACTCTCTTCTCAAGGATTGGATAGGCTCCTCCTGACCAGCTTAGGTGTAGATCACCTACCCACCTACCCGCCATGCCGCCTACTTTATTTTTGATGGCACCATAAAATAAAAGGCTGGAAAGGAAAGGTGATAAGTAAGGGACTTGCCGCTCCATATTCGTTCATGTTGTCGCTGTTAGTTGGTATGAAAATCCAAATTGGAAGCATTACTGTTGCTTTTGATAGTATCTGCGACGTCGAATAATTGTTCTCTCCTTTCAGTCATTACATCAAACCCCTTCGACAGATGTCCACCTTCTATCTATTTGAGCAAAAGCTAAACGGCACCACCTTCAAGTTCTGACTCCACCTTTGTGCGATCGATCACATACTGACGAAACGTGTTGATGGATTCTTGAGACTGTGGAATCGCATATAGTTGAGGACATGGCGGTCTATTAGGGACCCATTAGCAAAACGGAACTTCGAGAGTCGAACATCGAGAATCGAGGATTTTAGAACCGCGAAACCAGATTTCATAGGAAGTACAGTGTCGCAATAGTGGAGTTCCGGAAGTATCTGATATCAGAAGCTGGGATATTGGTCACTGATTACTTCTTGCAAATGTCTAAAGCCAACAAGAAAGGAAGCAATCTTCAAATCTCGACTTTCGACCGTTCGATCTCTCGACGTCCACATAAAGGACGAACACCAAAAGTCGAGATCTTTATGTTCGAGTTTTGATTATTGTATCTAAGATAGAGATAGATCTTCATTGATAGCTTTCTGTTAGACCGCCGTGGGAAGAGACGAGGTATGTTAGAAGCTTACAAGACTACCACCATGGGGTTGCTACACATCGCCCTGTGTTCACATCCTGCTCTTCCCTCAATTCTTCCATGGAAACAGGCAGAAACTGACGTTGTCGAAATATTGCCTCGAATGCCTAGGCGTACATGTGTAAAGACGAGTGTTATTGATTCTTATTCACCTCATCGGATTACAGGTTTCAAGGTTTGGGAGACTATGATAACCTGCTAAGCAAGTCATTCGGCGCCCGCCAGCTGCCCCTGACAACCCTTGCCCAGCAGAAAGGGATCCCAAATCATGTCGTTGCCGGTCCAACTTTACGAGCAGAGCAGAGCATATTTATCGAACGGTCAAGTCTCTTGTTTGTTAATGTAAGTAATTTAGGTGCCAACCTCAAGCATGCAGAGTACGTTTAGGTTGTAATTAAAGAGCGCTGGACGAGGGTTTGGAAAGAGCGTGGCAGTTGCCATGGCTTACTTACGGAACGCACTTTCACCATGAAAGAATGTTTTTATCCTGTTCTTTGGTCTTTGTGTGAAACTCGGATTTCCGTTGACACATTCGTATTTTCAATCGTAATGGCCAGCGTGATCATCGTTTTGGTCTTCAACGAGAAACCGGGACTAACTTCATACATTCGATTGCAAGGGATCTACCTCTGCTAGACAGGATCAACGATGGCAAGCTTCCGCTCCAACAATTGGAAACCGTCAGAAACCTTCGGAAAGAGCTTGCTATTGACCAAGCTGCGCCAAGTTTTCACATTATCGGTATCGGTTCCAGCGGTGTAGTCGTCTCACACAATACTATCTCATCTATCTTCAAGCGAGAACTTCCGCAGTCTGACCAATTGGGGAACGACCTCATCACGCATGAAACAGTAAAGGGGAGCTCCAAAGGGTTGGACAAATCGAAGACCAACATGAAAGTGCCGCGCTGCTATGGCTACATCAATAGCTCCAAACAAGGTTTGTGGGCGAGTTTCCACTCTAGGTTCCCAGAATCATACAGACACCCGGGAATCTACTCATATCAGAGCGCATCCCAACCCTCCCGCTGATAGTACGGAACGCTCTCATTGGCCTCTATTTTCCGAGCGGCTCATAAGCGACATCGAAAGATGCTGCGAAAAAGCAATCCACGGAACAGATATTGCCTGGCTACGATCTATCTTGGGAAATGGCGAGACCTCAATCGGCGGGCTTCTAAAGCGTTCACCTTAAGAAACTTCATTCTGCACCTCGACCAAATGGAGGAGTTGAATCTCGACTTGAATCTCGAATTCAATGCGTTCGCTGTTGGCATGGCCAACGCACTGGCTGTCATGCACTGGCGCTCGAACATCGATAGCGATGATGTCGAGTTTGTGCTTGGCGGTTCGCCATCACTAAACATCATCGTAAGCCCACCTGAGGCGAGCCTGCTCAAGACATTGCCATTGAACTTCGAAAACCGCGTAATCTCGTCACCCTCGAGAAACGCATACACAAGCGATGCCAATTGTGTTTAAATGCTCATGCACCAGCACTGCCCATGCGTGCGTCCATCGGAAGGGGTTATCTGTTCACAGCGCAACCACAAGACCAACCCAATCGCTCTGCACCGAGTGCTCTTTTAACCATTGTGCAATGCGGGTTTGGAAGATGAGGAGGAGAGGTGGGAGGAGCAGGGAGAGGAGTTGGATGGAGTAGCAGATTATTTATATAGCAATCAGGCAACAGGAAGGATTTGAAGCATGGGGTTGCATACGATGGAAGCGAATCCTAGGGATTTAGTACGGGATACTTGTGCACATATCAAATGCCTGAGGAGGACTGACGTGTACTGTAATCTTTGGTAGAAGTACGGATGCTTGGGATCAATAGCTGAAACGTCGGTCTCAGGCATTCGCAGAACCCGGCATCGCTCGCATTGCTTTGCTGACATTGCGCTGCAATTTGGAAGATTTATCTATGTTATACCAACTGAACCTTACCTACCTCAAGACAAGAAGGTGCGATGAAATCATAAAAATCTCAAATGTTCAACGCTTCCCACCTCCAGCCAGCTCTGCCTTCGTCTTCCCCGGCCCCCTCCCAAGAATCGATCGAACGCTAAACCCACCAAAGGCAGCGAGCGCAGGGCTCTGACCCCCTGGCGCCGATGGTACCCCAAAGGTCTGTCCCACTAACGTCTGCGAGTCCTCAGTAACGGTAGAGTTGACCGCCTTCACATGTCGATGATAGAGCTCATATGTTGCTGTCGAACTCAACTCAGCGCCCTTGAAGCTAAAGTCTTGCTCTGTTGTGCCGAAACTATAGGAACGGTTGCCTGCCGAGAAGTATTCGGCGCTAGCGGTTTGGGATGTAGAGAGCAGTGCTCCGCTGAAGTAGGGCAGACTTTTCGGTACCTGCATTGAATGGGGCGACTGCGCTTGGTCGCTGAAGGTACTGGGTGATGAAATGTTGAAATTTTGGATACCGGAGGGAAAGACTGAAGGACCGAATACAATGAAATCGAGACCTCGGGTAATGGTAGCGTTTAGACGAAGATCACCGGCAGCATCGATGGAGAAGGATGAGGTAACATTCAATGGGTAGCTGTACGTATTGATATATCCGCTAGCAGACTTGTCCATTCCCGTGGTGCTTTGAGTGGTCAGTTGCACAAGGCCCTGTTCTGTCAAATCATTGAAATTGGTATAGGAAAGGTCTTGGTTCCAAGAAACGGTATGAGATCCGCTCGATGTTTTGATTGTAGACGTGATTGCGAGATTCCGTTTGACAGCCGTATTGTAAGCTAGTGTTTCATTGGCCCCAGTGGCATTCTTGGTGATGGTCGACGATGTCTGGATTTGCGGCATAGGCACATTGATGCTTGGTGCAGAGCCGGAAGTCACGGACCCTTTTTCGTCAAGGAAAAGGAATATCTTCCCAGTTACAATCCAAAATGATCCCACAGACTCTACCAGTGTTGGGTGACCCGCCCCATCATCATTCAAACCAGCAACTCTGATCTCAAAAGTGTGTGAGCCTCCGTCACAGAGCAGGGGAAGCCAAGGAGTTACATCTATCTCGTGTTCCCGAAGGTCGAAAGCATCAATACCGACTACGGGCCGCCAGAGTCCCGGAACAATTCCACCAGTGAAGATGATAGGGAAAGGCCACGATACGCCAGCCAGTTGGCCGTCGATCAATAACTGCACCTCCCGGAAAGGCGAGGAGCCATATAATGTACCCGCAGTAGGATCAAATGTATCAACTTCAGACGAAAACGTATTGGTATACCAGAACTCCTCGGCAGATTGACCACAAGCAGAGAGTGAAACCACAGCTCTCTCAATGTTTTGAGGAAGATGGTAAGTCACTGATGCGTTCTGGGCCGGCACGTCAAAGGCACTAGGCTGGTTATTCGCTGATAGTCGTGCTGAGATGGGGAGTATACTATCTGCAACAGTCCTTGATCCTGGGACTGTGAAAAAAGTTGCAGTCAGTGTTGCATTGAAGGAGCCAGTATAAATATTATTGACTAGATTCCCAAGGTCAAAAATGATCTTTTGCGGAGATTTCCACAGCACGTCGTATTGATCCATCTCCTTGACATAGGTCCATACAATGCCGTTCGTGGTCGGCTCTGCGGTTGAGGTTCGAAAGACTTCAATATCTCCAAGGTACATAATGCCGAGACGATCGAATTGCCGACCCTTAGAAACCACCGTAAAATTCATGGTGACGCGATTAAAGCCGCAAGAAGGCGGCGTATAGCTTCCTAGCTATGATGTTAGCTATGAAGGCTATGAAGTTCGCGCGCCCGGGTTGCTTGTACCAACGAAAGGCATGCCATAGCTGTAGGCAAATACATGGTCCATAAGCAGCTGGGTGTAGACGCATCCATACTGGTCTGCAGTACCAGATGGAGTAAGGACTGGCTCGTAGACTTGGAAGTCGACGAGAGGCGAAGGTGCCGGGGACTGACGTTTCCCAAGCGAGGCGTTAGGGCCTTCCCAAGAAGCTACACATTGTGTCCATTGGAGCGTGATGACCCACAGGAAGAGCTGCGAGTGGAGCCTGGGGATGCTCCAGGAGCGCACCATCACCAATTGAGAGACCTATATGATTGTTTAGCTAAACGATGGCTTTTGTTCTTCTCTCGTTGAATGGAGAGAAGCCCTCTTGTTTGAACATACTGGAAGCTAGAATTGCGAGGACAAGAAGCATATGAGGTATCGAAAGATCTCCGCACCCCAATTCCCACCACAGGCGCATCGATTGGAGGCAAGGATACATGATGCGTAGAGTTTGCCCGGACTTCCAGGTTGTACTTGGAAAGACGAAGAAGGTGGAATTCCCGGATTGGAAGGTGAGGAAGATGAAGCTTATCGACGGATGAGACGCCGCCAAGCACCATGCACTAGACTAGAGCTGTTCTGCTCGTACCGTAATTTTGACACCCGAGGGACACGGGACTGACCACCTCACCTTTCAGCATCTCAACCACCACGACTCAAGGCAAAGGAGTTTTCTGTGACTCAAGAATCTTGTTAGCAGTGATGACATTGGTAAGTATAGTATGAGGGTAGCGAGTTTACGGTCAAATGACTCAGAATGCACATCGAATCTGAATTGAGTTGACAGCTCTAATTTAGAATCAGAACCGCGCAGGGTCAGAGCGACAATTGCAACAATACTATCCCTTTTCAAAGTTCGATTATAAGGAGCGACTGAGTCTCTCCAATCTAAAGTCTTTTCTCCGGACGCTTACCATGAATTCACGAATCCTTCTTGAAAGGATTTTCTTTTCACACTCTTTCCCGCCCTTCTCGAAAAATCTGCGTTCGCACTCAAAAGATCTATTGCTCTACGTTTTCTTGTAGATCTCGTCGTTGCACCTGGCCCAGCCGACGTGGGCAAAAATCCAGCAACAACAGCCTTGAGGTGCTCCAGCTGCTCGAGGGTCGCTTGCGGGTCTACGTGTGAAGAGCTAGGATCAAGAACATCGATGCTTGTGGGTGGTGCTATCTGCAAGTCTGGCTATACTCAGCGCGTGATGAGGAGGGATGCGGAACAGCCTGGTGTTGAGACCGATTTCCTTGCGCTGGACTCATATCTACCAATACCATTGGTCCAGCGGCTGATGAGCTATTTTGAGGTGCTTCCAGCTTTGTTTTTGGCCCAAGTCCTCGGTCGCAGGATAGAAAGAGTCGCGTAGACTGTGACAGTCATCAAGCTTCTTCTGCTCAGCTTGCCTTATCCGGCACCTTCTATGATACGATGCGTGGGCACCACTGTAAACGGCACACTCAAGGAAAGTGGAGTGGCAAAGCCTTGTCAAATGCAGGCCGGCACATTTCCCACATCGTAGTGTGGCCAAACACCGATTCTGAGCATGATCATAGGCGGAATTCAGGAATAAGTAGACGAGCTGTTTCAATTTTTTGTTGAGGACCACTTAGGTCAAAGCTGTTCGTCCAAACGTCGAACATCAGAACTCCAAAGGTATCCAATGCAGCAGCTGCGGTATTCTCAAAGTTCCGGGTCCAGCCGCTGGATTGCTCCGACTCACCGTAGACCACACGTGTGGGACGAAACCGTTGGACGTTCCGTAAGGGCGCGATAACGATGGCGCAACTGAATCATGAGGTTGCGGGGCCATTCGATCTGTTCGTGTGGGTGATTTTGAAGGCGAAGCGTCTCTCAGCCAGGCGATAGCGAATCTGAAGTCGGCATCCTCAGCATCGGCGTCCTCTGCCTTTATGGGTTTGACATGCTCTTCCTCAACGACCTGCTTCTCATGCATATCTTCACTCTCCTCCTCTCCATTGCCATCTTCTCCACTAGTAGCATCTACCAAGTTATCGGCCTTTTCACTAACTTCTCTGGCGCTTCTATCCTCATTGCAATTTCCCATGGTACTGGTCCTTGCTCTCCACTTCTCCACCCGCTATTACCCTCCTCACCATTGTCCACCTCATCAACTTCCTCCCCACTGTTTTCCTCCTCGCTTGCCTGTTCCTGGCATCCGGCACTAGGTGCACCAACAAAGACAACCTCATGTCCAATAGCGTCCCGCGGCTTGTGGGTAGTCTCTCGTGGATTCGGCGGTTTGTGATCCATCGACGTCCGCGTTCCGACCTTCAATCCTGCTATCAGTGGCCTCTTCGACAGTGACTCTCGAGTCTGCATCCTCTTCTGCTCCGCTTAAGGTGTTCTTATCGTTCTGATCATTCTGAATAGTACTTTGCCTTGCGTTGTTCCCACTCCCAGGATGTTCGTCGACGGATTCATCCTCGTCAGTCCCGTTGTAGCTCTCGGTATCATCAGGGGGCCATTGAGCTTGTGGTCGCGTTATAGCAACGTTTTTGTTTCGGTCTAGATCGGAATCTGGGGCTACCAATTCTCCAACACTGCCATTAGCCAGCGTTGCCATGACTAGACGCATAGCTTCTTGCGTCGGTATGGCAGCCCGTCTTTGCTCCCTTAATCCTTGTTCAATCGGTGTTTCGCCTAGCTCCTCATTTGGCAGCCTGGAATTCCCTTTATGAGACTCCTCCACCGGGTCATCGCTTAGCTCCACAGACTGCTCTATTCTCAGTCCCTCGGACTTTTCTTGGAAGCCTTGTCCACTTGGTCTCTGAATCGGATCCGCATTATATTATTGTGTCTTCAGCTCTTCGCGGAGACTCGTCACGGAAGTGCATGCACGCGTGTCATTGGGAGGACGCGACTGAAAGGGCGCATGCATGCTTCCACTACGGTTGGCTAAGAGCGGCAACGGCCCGGCGCCCTATAAGTAATCGTCTTCGGCTGCGCTTAACGTCTGGACGTAGACATAAACTCGACCCCGAAAAAGTAGACCTCAGAGTGACCTAACAGATTCAACTGGGAACCCATGTTAAACCATCTCATCTATTCCAGTCTCTGTTTGTTCTGCTCTCATGCCTCTCGTCTGGCTTATATCTCTAGCTGTTGTGTGGAATTATGAGAAGCCCGACTCTATAAAGGAGCCGGAGGGGCTTAAACGGTGATGCGGAATATAGGCTAACGAGCTGAAATGTGTCTTCCCGAGATATGTCGACTGCTCCATATAACACTGATTTTCTGTGTGCCATTAGTGATGGAATTCGACGCAGGAATCTTGTTGTCCATGAACCATGTAGGATGAAAGCTCAATGGGCGATATACGATCTGCTGATCTGGCAACCGCAATGAGAAGCTCAGATACTTCTAGTAGTTTCTAGTATCTTTTGGGTAAGGTTCAGCTCCTATTGTTTGATCTCTCCTCTTGTGTTTTTTTACGGGCACAGATGCAACTCGTTTGTAGTAATGAAAGATTTTCAGTCATGGTTTCTGCATATAGAGGAAATACTTGCAGTTTCTGTAAGGAAGTCTTCCATCAGCCATTGGATATCTGTTGCTTTTGGTCAAGAGACTTTTATTGTACATCTCGAGAGTTCCTGGGTAACTTGAGGACCTTCTTGTCATTGATCATCTGCTTTTATAATCTCTCAACTTTACCAAGAATAGAATGGTCTCAAGACTGGTATTAAGGGAACCCGTGGACCGAAACGCTAGCGTGATGCAGGGTGGACCCGATATCTCAAATCACACAAAAATCCATGTTTAATCTTCAACACTCGGGTTTCTTTATGAGTCGCTCAAAATCTGTGGCCCAGAAGCTGTCGGTATGACCAGCAGGACGTTCCGGACTCGATTACTAAAACATCGCCATCTGGCTTGCGCACTTCTTAAGCTTCTGCGAAATGCATTTCACCGCTATTGATGGAACGACATATTTACCCCCCGTCAACGAGAGTCCCTTTTGAAATGGCATGCTTCTTATAAAAACTTCGCAAAGGCCTTCGAGTCTTGTAATAAGAAGAGAGCGACGACGATCACCGTAAGTGTATTTAAACAAGCTATCAAACGTTTTGCCCGAATGTGCACTCATGAAGGGGAATTTTCGAAGCAGGTATGGAACCATCAACTTCAACAAGACCCCTGCTAATTTGACCTTTGAGTACAGCTGGATACACCAGGTGGTATCAATGCACGGCCACGGCATCTCGACTGGCGCCGCTTCGTCCGACCAGATCCACCACAGAACGCTGCCGAAGCCTCTGCCTGGAATAGCGGCGGCACCGGGTTTGCTCCACCATATGCAAATGAGTGTTTATCAATGAATGGTGTTCCAAGCAAAGAGAATACCTTCAGCGCTTTGCAGCTTGTTGGGCCAGAAATCTTATATCTCTCTAAAGCAGACGAGAAACTGCAGATATCCAATAACTGCTCGCTTCTTGTAACCGTACGTGAGGTCTCCGGTGCAAAGTCTAAGGAGTCCAAGAAGCTTTGCACCGGTCCAAGTAGCACTCACTTACATGTCTTTGGTTCTATCATGACTCCTCCGTCACGGCCCAGTTCGTCAATGCTCGAAAGATGACACTCATCGTGGCGTTTGAGGGCACTAAATGTCGAGACAAGGCGTTCAAGAAGTTGGACGGGGTCGAGCTCAACACCGACAGCGGGCTGGTACATCTGAATGCTCGACTACACCAGTCCCGGTTGGAAATGTATCGGGCAGAGCTATGCTTCAATCTTCCAGTACTGGTAGTGCATTAGCAATCAACTTGCAACAATGGTTCACTAATCAAGGTATTATATCTACCAAGTATATCCGCCAAGAAGCGTTCGGCGGCATTCCTAGGGTGAGCTTACGTGTTGACGATACGTCAGCAAACCCGTGGCTGAAGAAACAAATGATGAGTAAGAAGTACCGTAAAGAGAAAATAATACTTGTGGAGCAGGTTTCAGGCTGTAAACTTTGTTCACCTTGGAAGGCTGAACTAAAGTTACAAAAGACAGCCGAAAATTCGGATTCTAACAATTCAAAGTCCAGGGGGTCAGACTCTAGGAAGATGGAGTCTTCATTATTCGACTCCAAGGTTTCGAAGAGTAAGAACTTGGAGGGCTCGAGATTGAAATCAGGGAAGTCCAAAGAGATCAAGCTTACGAAAAAGCGGAAGTCTCGTGAATTTCCAGAGGGAGTATCAGATGCCAAAGCTATCGCAAACGCAGCAGAAACAGCGAAGAACGCCGACATCGCAACAGGGACGCAGTCCGGAGAAGCGAACGTCAAAGCGGAAGATGGGTATGTCGAGCTATTACGGAGTATGCATCTGCAGGATGTCTATAATAAAGCAGCCACGAAAGCGTACAACAATTAAGGGACGAGGTGCCACTCATCCCTTCTGTCCCGAACCCTAAGGTCTCAAAACGCAAGGTAGGTCGTTGAGTAGGTCGTTGATTTAAAGCACGTAGTATAGGCAATTGATAAACCTCAGAAGAGAGAAGATGCCCCTGCTCCATCCGGCGTGGGGCAAGCGCCAAGAAAAAGAAGAAACGTTGCAAGTCTAAAGCATGGTGAATCTTCTGAGCCGCGCTACGCTTCCCAGCCAGCAAAGCTTCATTGTGGATCGTCGCCTTAGCCGAAGGACATTCACAGCCTTAGAACGAAGTCTTGATCAATATTCTCAATCCATATAGGGGGGAGGCTCGACCTAGCTTGACCCGGAGAGCATCAACTTTAGTAACTTCTAGATACGCTACACTCGGTTGGCCATCGCGACAAAATGTTGAAGTCACGAACTACTGTTCCACGTCCTTGAAATTTGACGGAAGTTAAGTTCTGGTCATCCATCTGTTCCCGGCTATCACTGAACGGTGTTTCTTATGGATGTTGCAATCCGGTCCTGAAATAGGTCATGCAAAGTTCATAACATACCTACATGGCATTCATCAACTAGCATGTCATGATGCAAGTTCGAAAATTGCAATAGTTTCGACTATGAACACAAGTGCTTTATGAGAACCAACATCTGGCGAATGTTCGATTATATGAGAAATGGGGCTTACGTTCAACGAATCATTTTAACCTCACCGTATAAGTAGAGCCTAGCAAGGCACTGTACACTAACTATCACCATCACGAGATACTAGGTACTTGAAGGTAGAGCTGACGTATAGTGTCTTGGGGCCTGGATTAGCCTGCCATGTACCTCAAATTTCCAAGCAAAATACTCCCCCAAAAGCTCTTGACGCTCTTCCAGCCAGCGCTCAGGTTCGAACTCCCGTCCATGGGGATACTGGGCCGCATATTCAGAGAGTCAAAATCGGAAAGTGAATCAAATCGATCAAGTAAACAATCATCACTTTCACTATCTCATCAACAAAAGCTCCTTGATAAGCTGAATGTAAGCAATTTTAACATATTTCCCGATACTTTGTCCTTTTCCAGCCATGGCCATGGCCCTACGCATGACCTTCGCCGACACTAAGAGTTTCCTTCCTGTCAAGCGGAATCGTAGCCAACTATACACCACCTCGATTCGACATCACGGTCAGTAAAACATGCCTTCTACACCTCAATCTTCAAACAGAAAACAACCATCGAAGTGGCTAGCCGTTACAGCCACCAGGGGAGTACTCGACCATTACGGTCTGCATTGCCACCTGTTTACTTTGCTGGTATCTTGGCTGAATGTTAGGTAACCGACAAAACCGAATGGTTAATGAGGCGAGGTGTCCTTGATGCTCCCTGTTGATATATGCATGTCTTCAGAGCACGATTAGTGACACCCAACCATGATAACACATCCCAAATCATATACATCAGTCACCCTACACAGTTATGCCACTATATACGCCCGTCCTTTTTCTCTCCTCTCCATCACCAACCTATCACATCAAACTACTCCTTCCCCCTACCCCCTCCGGCCCCTGTCCACTCGGCATCTCCCCATTCCTCCCCACCACGAATTCTCGATAGATCCTTTCCAGTCTCCTTCTCTCATCCGCACTGATTGAGCTCCTGGTCACAGCAAGCGACGCCTCGATATGCTTCCACTGGATACAGACTTCTTGCGGTTCGGCTCCTTTCCCATTGGTAGCGCCATTGACATCAGATTTTGTTAACTGATCGGGGTGGCCGTGACGGGCGTGGCGTTCTTTGCGTTTGACCTGCTTTACAGCGTCGAGTTTGGCCAGGATAGTGACGCGGTCAAGGAGGTGTTTCGAAGAGTTGAGAAGGGACGTGTCGAGCTCTGCACCGTAGCGAAATTGGATGATGTCGTTTTCCGTGGCTGGGCGGGAGTTTCCCGTACGGTCCTTGGATTTTATTCCAACGGTGCCGTTGCTGCTACCGTAGTCTCCTAGGATGTCGTGAATGGCTTCGAGGTGGGCATTGTAGATGACCGCTTGCAAATCTGCGCCGGAGTAGCCTTCTGTGCGGTAGGCGATGTCTAGGAGGGTTTCGTGGCGGTCCGAGGTTGAGAGAACATCAGGACTGACTTTGAGCTTTTTGCTGAGGGTTTGGAGGATGTCAAGGCGATCTCGCAGGCTCGGTAAATCGCAAATTAGAGATTTGTCAAGACGGCCAGGCCGTAGTAAGGCGGGATCGATTAAGTCTGGTCTCGAGGTCGCTGCCAAAACGTAGACGCCCGAAAGACCCTCGGCGCCATCCATCTGCGTTAACAATTGATTAACAACACGATCTGTGACACCCGTGGAGTCGTGTCCTCGCTTGGGAGCAATACTGTCAAATTCATCAAAGAACAGCACGCAGGGTCTTGCTGATTCTGCTCGCTCAAATAGGTCGCGAACGCTTTTCTCACTGGCACCAATGTACTTGTTCAGGATCTCAGGACCTTTGACACTGATGAAATTGAGGCCACATTCTCCAGCCATCGCACTGGCGAGTAAAGTCTTGCCGCATCCAGGATATCCATATAGTAGAAGGCCTGATCTTAGGCGAAGAGGACACTGGGCGAATATGGGTGCGTATGTGGTGGGATACTGCAGAGTCTCGAGGAGGATCTTGCGAGTTTCGTGAAGGCCACCAATGGAGTCGAAAGTTGTTTTGGATGATTGCAAGGTCACATTTCGCAGTGAAGCCGGCGAAAACCCGTCCAGAGCACGCTCGAAGTGTTCCTTGCCGATTCGGATGCTCGTGTCTTCGGCAGAATGCGAACCTGCTTCAATGGTGCTGATCAAGGCTTCATTCCTAGCTCGAGAGACAAGAAGCAGCAGATCTCCAGGCATGTAGCCGTCGGTCTGACCCGCAAGATCAAGCACGTCGAGATTACCATCGACGGCAAATTTTTCAGACACCGTAGGATGAATTGTCGGGCTACTAGGGAGAGATCCGTCCATCCAAGCGGCTTCATGCTGATCATCCTGGGGAGAGTGGCCGTTCATGATGGGTTTGTTTGAGCTTGTCTGCCCCAATAGAGCTTGTAAGACCTGTCGCCTGCCGTCTTTGTTGGGGGCCTTCAAACTGACAATCTCCCTTACAACATGACCTCCAACGACTACACTGTTAAGAGACTCCTTGCTCTGGGCGGTTGCAAGGAGCACCACCTTCGAGTCTCCACTGCAGTATTGGTGAACTGTCGAACAGATGATCTCGCTTACCTGGCGGCTACGACCGTTGTCCGTAGTCTGCGATTCTGTCTCGACAGGACAAAGCCTATCTAGGTCATCTAATATGACGACCGAACGCCCACCTAAACGCGCGCCCCACAAAGCCCCCATGAAAAGCTTGTTCAGCCGTTCTTTAATGGTGGAAACACGAGTGTCCTCTGTACCCAGCCTACGACATGAGAAGAACGTAGTATGGTAGAGAGAGGCGGAACGCAACCGACATCCGAGCAAACGCGCTAAGGACGTTTTGCCGGAGCCAAGGCCGCCAGTGAGAAGCACAGAGGAGCAGCGCGACAGGTGAGAGAAGAGCTGGTTGATAAGATTGTCAATCCCAATCAAGGAGGGCACTGCAGGTGGGAGACGCTCCGTTATTGCAGCAGAAGCTTTAATTGCCTGAAAAGTATTTGGGGTTTCTTGCTGCACTTCTATCGTTAGTCTCAAATCCGAACCCAGTATCCACCTAAGAGCATTTTTTTCAGGCTTGTCATTGCTGTGATGCGCAGTTTCAAAGCGAAGTAAACCTCCCTCCCAACCATCTAGCGTAGTACCCTTCTTAGGCTTTGGTAAAGCAAGCCCATTGGTCAACGGGCCGTCCATCAGACCGGCATACTCATGGTCTTTACCTCCATAAAGGGCCTTGATTTTCTCTGCAGCCGCTTCCCGGGTAGTTTTGGTCTCACCTCCAAATCGGAGTCCTGCGCTATCTCTGCTGCCTGTGGTAAAGGGAAATACTTTGAAGGCCTTGATTGCACTCCTCGGCATTGGCGGCGGCGCAGCTTCTATTCGGACTACACCACCGATCAATTTCTCCACTCCCAGAGTAGAGCATAGCGGAGAAGAAAGCACGGCGTGGTGGCTATCAGGTGCGTCATCCCATGCCAGAACTTTGGCTACAACCTTTAATGCAGGCTTACCGGCATCGCTGGCTTCTATGTCTCGTAATCTCTGTTGCTGTTGTGGGTCCAGTGACGGTTCCAGCCCGGCAGGTTGGACGACGGACACGCTTACCCATTCCGTGCATCTTAGAGGTTTACTTGCCAGTATCTCTTCGTCTATCCAAATCTTCAGTCCACCTTCCTCGGGTCGCGCAGACCCATCAGGAAACCATTCTCCACAAAACTGCCTATCAACACCACGAAGAAAAACAGGGCTTGGAACTTCCTTCCTATCACTACGTTGCCGCGTGCTTCCTACCCCACTCTTGCTGCCCGCACTTCTCTTACTAGTACTTATAATACTTCGACTCTTGGTTCGATCAGCATGTGATAAGCGTGGTCGCATGTTGGGCGCTACTATCACTTCGGCGTCTGGTGCAATCTTGGCAAATGGGGAGGAAGACGGTAGAGGTGGTACCAGGGAGCTGACGATAATGTTGGCGGCAGAGGTAGGCGATAGATGTAGGGTCAAAGGATAGACTTGCTGAGCTTGGGTAGAAGGGGTTGCCGTAAAAGATGGATTTGGTAGCGCTCGGATCTGAGAAAGCAAGTTGATTTCTAAGAAATTCGCATGTAACTCGATGATTTCCCAGTCGCCCGGAGTCAATGGCTCGATATTGACAGTATGCGCTAGTGGAGGATCTAGGTGGAGCAATACACCGACTCGCTGACCTTGCGTGAGGCCGATAGTCCTGGCGAAAGTTGAATCGATTTCCACAACATTTGCTTCTACATCCCTCCCAGTGCTATCTCTTGAACTTCCTCTTCCAATAGCCGAGGAAACTTTTCTCTTGCTAGACATGCCAGTCCAGCCAACGTATACGGAACGCTGTGAAGCGACACTGTTATCCTTAGATCCTGGAACTGAGGAGACAAGTTCTATGTATTGGAGCTCAACAATAGCATTTTGGGCGGCCTGAACGTTTGAGTAACCCACGAATGCTACACCAGTAAGATGAACTTACAGTGTTTGCATTTGATAGTATTATCACCAGCGGAGTGGGCAGGTTGACCAAGCAGTTCTTGAGTTGTACTAGCCCGATCTCTGCTTGCGTTGGCGCTCTTCTTGCCATTGAGACGTAAGAATCCCTTGTCAAGTATCTTTTGGCGGTGGCTAAGTATGTCCCACTGTGAAAGTATCCATAGCGAGTGCGTCAGCGGTGTAAATTGGGAGCTGTCAGAGGAAGATATTTTGTGACTCTCGACCTTAGGATTGACGAGCCGAGGCACGGTGAGCTCGGAGGGGCTAACCATATATGGAATCATTGAATCGCGTAAATCTGGGGTACTGCGACGCGTCAAGATTGTCGCGTACTGCATTGAATAACGTACCCTTAGCACATAACTTTACCAATTAATCAAAACGGTACCTTTCCAGCATATACAGCACCAACTTAGAACACTGTCGCCACGATGTCTTTCTTTCCAACACGAATAGAAAACGTAGATTACAATGCGCAACTGAGTACGCTTACGTTCGCTGTTGTAGCCGACAATGCTAACTCCTAAGAAGGTGCGTTCGAGGACTTCCTTACAAGCTACAAGTCTACTGCCTCGGACTTGGACTCTGCCGCAACTAATGCCCTGGAGCATCTCCATCTTGAGGAAGATGGCCTCAGCGATGAGTACGACTTCATGGAGGATGTCGAGGAAGGGAAGGCAATACGATCGAAACCAGGACAATATCCGGATCCGAAAAAGAAATACATGGATATGTTACAAAAGGTGGCAGATAGGAAGCTTTCTGAGGTCATGATCGAACTAGATGATCTGGAAAATGTCAGTGATGGTGAAAACGACTTCCTGGGAGCTGCGCCAACGGAGCTAATATTTGGGCCATAGTACGAGAAGACTTTTGCGGAGGAGACCAAGCTCAAGCTTGTTGGATCCATTGAACGAAATACAAAACACTATGTTGATATTTTCTCGGAGGCTGTCGACAAAGCAATGCCGAAGGAGACAAAGGAAATAAGGTCGGTTTCGAATCTGCGCAGAACAGGCTCAACATGTAGTTGACTGGTCCCAGTTTTAAGGACGACGTGCTTGACATTATCATGTCGCAACGCGAGAGACGGAATGAAAGTGTATTGCAGGCAGCCGAGAACGAATTAAACCCTTCCCGAGCAGAATCCATTTTCCCAGCCGAACTCACTCGACGGTACACCCTTGTTTTCAAGCCCGTTACGCCTTCAGGGTCAAGCAGCGACCGGAACCCGAAAGCCCTTGCTGTCCGGAACGTACGAGGGGAGCACCTTGGCCATCTTATCACAGTCCGAGGTATTACCACAAGAGTTTCTGATGTCAAGCCGGCAGTGCAAGTCAATGCATATACCTGTGACCGATGTGGTTGCGAAGTCTTTCAGCCCGTTACATCCAAGTCTTTTACCCCAATGGTGGAATGTCCTTCAGATGAGTGCAAGCAAAATAATTCAAAGGGCCAATTATTCTTGTCGACACGTGCTTCCAAGTTTTTGCCATTTCAGGAAGTCAAGATACAAGAGATGGCGGATCAAGTACCTGTCGGCCATATCCCTCGTACTTTGACTGTGCATTGCCACGGAACCCTGACAAGACAAATAAATCCCGGAGATGTTATTGATGTAGCAGGAATATTCTTGCCAACGCCTTATACCGGTTTCAAGGCTATTCGAGCAGGTTTATTGACGGATACTTATCTGGAAGCCATGCACGTGAATCAGCATAAGAAAGCGTACGATGATCTAGTTTTCGACGCTAAGACTTTTCGAAGAATAGAACAATACAAGCACTCCGGCGCGATGTATGAGTATTTGGCGAGGTCAATCGCCCCAGAAATCTACGGCCACCTAGACGTCAAGAAAGCTCTTCTCCTCCTTCTGATCGGTGGTGTTACTAAAGAGATGGGCGACGGGATGCGGATACGAGGAGATATTAACATATGTCTCATGGGTGACCCTGGTGTGGCTAAATCGCAACTTCTCAAGTACATCACCAAAGTCGCACCTCGAGGTGTCTATACCACTGGGCGAGGTAGCAGTGGTGTTGGATTGACAGCGGCGGTTATGCGTGATCCTGTTACGGATGAGATGGTACTGGAAGGGGGAGCCCTCGTTCTGGCGGATAACGGCATCTGCTGTATCGATGAGTTCGACAAAATGGACGACGGAGATCGCACTGCTATCCATGAAGTGATGGAACAGCAAACCATCTCCATCTCCAAAGCTGGGATCACCACGTCACTCAACGCCCGGACGTCAATCTTAGCAGCCGCTAATCCTCTCTATGGCCGATACAATCCCCGAATATCTCCTGTCGACAATATCAATCTCCCAGCAGCCCTTCTTTCACGTTTCGATGTTCTTTTCTTAATGCTTGATCAGCCAAACCGAGAATCAGACGAGCAATTGGCACAGCATGTTACGTACGTGCATATGAACAACAAGCATCCGGAGACTGAGGGTGTCGTTTTCACACCACACGAAGTTCGCCAATACATCGCACAGGCTCGGAGCTGGCGACCCACAGTCCCCAAAGAAGTTTCAGAATACATGATTGGTGCATATGTCAAAATGCGTCAGCAGCAAAAGAAAGACGAAGGAGGCAAGAAGCATTTCACTCACACCTCCCCTAGAACGCTCTTGGGTATAGTACGTCTATCTCAAGCGCTAGCTCGACTGCGATTTTCATCACAAGTAGTCAGTGACGATGTTGATGAAGCGCTGCGACTGGTGGAGGTCAGCAAAGCAAGCTTGTACAACGACGCTCGAGGCGCAGCCGATCAAAGTCCCAGCAGCAAGATTTACCACTTAGTCCGCGCAATGAAGGACAGTGGGGCTGCAGCGGTTGGAGAAGGCAGTAGAGGAGAGCTGAGCATTAGGAAGGTCAGGGAGAGGATCATCGCAAAAGGCTTCACGGAAGATCAGTTCAGTCAAGCTTTGGATGAATATGCGCTACTGGATGTAAGTTTTGCGTTTTAAATGGTTTCCGAGATACTCAATTGACCATGTCACTAGGTTTGGCAAACAGCAGCTGAAGGCACCCGACTTGTGTTCATCGAGTCAGGAGAAAACGATATGGATATGGATGATGAGGACTTCTAAATTACTACATTGGTCCCGGCGTTCGTATGATTTGTTGGGCCCACCTGCGGGGCGTTTTGCGTTCGGAGTAGCTACGCATTGTGCTTGCTCGGTTTTGATGGGCGAAACGGCAGAACAGATGCTCGAAACCATTGGCTTGTGTGACTTCAAAGGAGAAGAGGAACGTGACTCTTAGAAAGAAGGAAAGACCGGACGTAGATTTACTGAAAGAACGACAAGCCTGATTGTTGCAAAGTGTGATATTCGGCTTCTTCGACCTCGATCTGTAGTTCCTGCTACACGTTTTACACCAATCAAACTCCCTCCTTTTCGTCTGTTCCGTAGACAGATTAACATCGAGTTCAGTGACTCAGCCTACTCTTTGCACGAAGCAGGGTGGGGAGTAAATCCATTTCAGAATGCGTGCCACGTCTGAGGTTCAAAGCGCTCGGTGAAACTTATCGTGTAACCTGTATTCTCTGTTACTGCCATGGTAGAACACCTGCCAGCAGGAGTACGACGTCGAGATCAAGAGTGAGATTCATAACTTAAACTCAGACAATCAAAGAAGAGGAGTCGTGCGTAGAGGAAGGCACTGGTGCGGCAATCTAACCTCGGTAGATCTCCTGCATACAGTACTCTCTCTTCACGTCCCCAGATCTCGGCATATCTAAGCCAAATATGGGTACGGAGTGATAACTACGGACGATTCGACTCTATCCTATAAGACAAGAGAATCTGAATCTAAGCCGACGTCTGGTATCAGCTCATACCTGTATGTCGCCAGCTGCTCCTTCGGACTAAGGGCTACCTAACCAGCGGGACACTCACTGTAGCTCTTCGTGCCTAGAGCGAAGCATTGAAGGGGAATATCTTTGGTCGATAACCACTGCCTATCCTTCCTCCAAGAGGGGTAAATCATTCGCACGATGCGAGACTCAGGGTTTCATCCCTTCAACGGGCGGGTCAGCAGGGTCTTTGGAGATTCGGTACGAAGAAGCTCTCAGGCCTACCGTGTTGCGTCCTGTTGTCGCGTCCTCTTGCAATCAATCCAATTAGCTAATGCGCAGAGAATCGAAGCTAAGCCCGGACGACCCATATTTGAGTTGTAAGTTGATGGCCAGAACTACCAGCGGCTAAACTGATCTTCAATAGACTACGATGTTCGACGTGTGTACGCCTGATGATCCTGAATACTGCACGATATGAAGGCTAAATGAGGATAGTGATGAAGGAGGATATAGATACGCTGAAGAATGACTGGTTAACAGATAACGTATGGCATGGATGTAAAGCAGAGGAAACGGGGCTAAAATATGGCGCAGAACATAGCATTCTGGGAAGAGTATGTTGCACCTCCTCCTAGACATCTTTCGAGATGGCGCATTCATGTCTCGCAGATATCTCGAACGTGAACACCTTTCTCACTACCCTCACGCCCATATCGTCCTTCTCCGTCCATCCATGTCCTTCATGCTCATGAAAACCTTGGACCCCCTAACTCTCAAAGATGCTCTCCCCGACTTCTCCCTCACAACTCATATCTTCCTCCCCATCAACGACTGCCGAACGGTAGAAGTCGCTGAAGGCGGCAGCCACTGGACACTTCTCCTCGTTAGTCTCGTTGACCGCGTAGCCTTCCACTACGATAGTCTGAACTCGTCCAATCGGCAAGAAGCCGAGACGGCGACGCGAAAAATTGAGCGGCTGACAGGCAAAGAGTTAAAGTTTATGGATCTAACGGATTCGCCGCAGCAGGAGAACAGTAGCGATTGTGGTGTTTTTGTATGCATACAAATGCGCCATTTGCTACTGAAGAGGCTGTTGCTGGCCCACGCAAAAGAGAAGGTGAGTATGAGTATGGGAGGTAAGAATGTCGATGCGGCAGCGGGGAGGAAGGAGATGTTGAAGATTGTTGAGGGCTTCAGGAAGGAGGGGGAGAAGAGAAGATCGTGAGTATTTACTGAAGAAAGTGAGGCATGTTCGTGATGCTGATCATAAGCAGGAGAAGTGCAAGTCCATACAGCAAGTCAAAGAGCCCACCAAGGGTGGACTAATGGGCCTTTGGAAGGATCTCTTGCAAATCGACGAATTTCCAGCTTTGAAATTTTCAGACATTATTGCATGAATGCTAATCAAGCGGACTTTGCTGATATTTCTGCTTTTGTGCACCCGCATCAGTAAATACAGAACACTAGCTAGCACATATGAAACAAGGAGTCTACCTTGGTTTCCCGCTCGAAGAGCCTTTGCAGGTGGCTTCAGTCACACTCCAATGGTCTAACCGTTCGCATGGTTGAGTTGGTATGTAAAAAAAAAAACCTCTAGCTTGTGTACTTCTATTGCCGAACAAACGTGGAACAAAAGAAAGAGAACCTAAGATCCTCCCCTTATCCATTTGAACATCAGGAATTCTGCAAGCTCTTCATCAGGTCACTCAGTCTAGGACTAATAACCTAGCTCCCATGGTTTGCCCTTCATGAACCCGATTCCAGCCAAAGCCATCTTTTGAACTGGGTAATGGTGTGTCCTCACGAAGTTTTCACTTCTTTTCTCCTTGTTTGTGGGACAGCGATAAAAAGAGAGTAGGCTAGTTCATCTATCTGATACCGCAAGAGTGATTTCGAATGCTGTTTGTGCTCGTTTCGGGAATGTGCTAATTAAGGTCTCTGTCGGCTATGGCTGACGGAGTATTTCTATTTTATCTATCAATAGAAATATGAAACATCCCAAGGCTGTCAAATCCCAGAAGGATCTATAACGAACAATGAGCACGAAGGATAGAAAGTGAGGGCTAGCTTTCTATATCAAGATAGTAAAGACATATCTGCTTTATGGAATCTATTTTGCCGAACGTAGTCGGCCGTGCCGCATTCATCGCCGTCATCACCGTTCTTACAACGCTGCGCTTGCTGTTGCTGTTACTCACTACTCACCGTACGTTCATTATGTCTCGTTTCTGCAGCAGTTCCAATTTCAACTCAGATCAACCTACCCCCTTCCTTTCGCGCAATGCGTACTATCACTGAGAAGGTAACGGCGGCATGCCCAACTTATGATCATGTCATTGTTGACATCCAAGGCGGAAGAAAGGTCGGCAATTCGGATGATGAGATATGGTTCTGCATATATATACATAGTCCGCAAGCCCTGAAATGTACCCTGTGAGGCTGTGAACTCGTATGCGTGATTATCGACGTTGAAGTGATTGGCTATCAGGGTGACTGAACCCAATCACCATTCTTTCCTCCTGGGTGACTTCAATGCAGCGAAAGTTTGGCCGCCGTATAGGGCGGGTTCGCTCTTACGAAATCAGACGCACCTCTTGTTGGCTGGGCAACAACACAGACCCTAGGCTCCAACATTCTGGTTTCTTGACTCAACGTAGTAGTGCTCGGCACAGCATGTGGCAGCCTAGGTTAGCGGCTATAGCTGTCGTCGCTGTAAATAATCCCTTGCCACAGTACAAGATCATATTCGAACCCTTCGAAGCCCTGGTGGAAATTTGTGCGAATACTTTCAGAAAACAAAACTTCTCGTTGATCTTTTCCATCACAGCCGCCAATGCCTCGCCTTGACGATAGTGGGGAATTCCTCCTGAACGCAGAGCAAAATGTCCAGAAACGCGTCCACCGCGCCTGGGAAGGTTTCTCCGACTTTGCTCTTCGTGACAACGTCTTAGAAGTTGCAGTGGGTTTAATGTACGTGGATCGTTCTCGCCTGCGAGACCTTTGACTGATGCCTTTGCGCAGAATAGCCGCAGCCTTTACCAGCGTCGTATCCTCCTTCGTCTCCGACATCCTGCTTCCCCCGATTTCCTTAATTCCATTTATCGATAGGAACTTGGATGAAAAATTCGCTGTGCTGAGGAGTGGAGCGCACCGTTCGGGTAGTTACAACACGTCGAAGCAGGCCTTGGACGATGGCGCTGTGGTGATGGCTTATGGGTTTGTCCTTGGAATGTGAGCTACCCGTAGTATCGTCATGCCTGACCCGCGACAGCTCCTTCCTCGACAAAGTAATTAGATTCTTCGGCCTCGGCATTGCGCTCTACGTCGTTGTGCAAGCGTATACTTGGGTATCGAAGGATGAGATCATCAAGCAGACTGTAAAGTGCAAATACTGTAGGAAGAGGATTAGTGAGAAGGTGTGTTGCTTTTGCTGGGCCCATTTCATTTAGCTTCTGCTTGGGTTAGGACGAAGGGCTAACAACGGATCTAGGCAAAGCGGTGTGTGAACTGTACAAGCTGGCAGGATGGGAGAGAAGAGTAAGGCGGTGGAGATATGGAGTTGAGAGGACGCGAGAACGAATGAGCCGATGAACGGAACTGAATGAGGAGTAAGAGAGACTCCAGCCAGGTAAGGATTTGATCTGGTCATTGAGACTCGGAAGTACTTTTAAGGACGCAGTCGGCGTGATTTGATTTGAAGGACTTCTTTCCGTAACCCTCCAAATGGATTAGTCGTGTGAACATACGGGATGTAAAAATGTGACGCCGACATGAAGGTCGCCAGCTCAGCAATTTCCATCCCTAGAATCAAGTGTTCTTTACTATAGCCTTTTTGGAATTTCTTAAGACTCTTCATCTTTCATCGACCAGCTCATTCCCCTTTCGAGATAGGGTTTCACTGTTTTATTTCACGTTGCTGCACTAATGATTGACTTGTTGAAGCTGTCCTTCACCGCTCTTCACAACCATTCCCAGTGAAATCTTATCAAAACCTCAACTCATCGCCTTCTATATCTAACCAACCTTTGAAATTATGATATATAAGCTACATCTACGTCCGCCATGTTGTTCTTTCATAAAAATACCAAAATCTTCAGGGACCCAAGGCAGAAAGGTCTGAAAATTGGCACCGTCGCAGTTGCGGCAGCAATGATAAACAAGGTCCTCAGTATCATCAATGCGCTCTGTGGTAAGGGGTACCCAAGCACGGAACAATTAACATATGGCATTGGCCGGCAGATTGTTCAGCCTACCGTCGAACCTTCCAACTCTTATTCAAATGGCCGTGGATTTCCTCAGCAAATTGAGCAAAACCTCAGCCAGCCCAGCTCAGTCAAAAGTCAATGACCCGCCGGGGCAACGTTGTTCCCATCCTTCACCTCCACCATGGTCGGAGGACCCAGGCGTCCAAGCGCTTAGCTATAACGACCCCAATCAGCTCATTGATCAACACAAAGAACAGGCCCTTACCGTGCCCGTAATGCTCTGGTACTAGCACAGCCCATCCAAAGTCATGCGCCATTATTCTCACCAGTCAACCATCGCCGTTGTACCACCCGGGCCGCAATGCAAACCATAAGGCTCTAGGATACGACAAGAACTACAATGGAGGCAGTAGTGTGAGTTCTCCAAACCACTGAAATAGACTTGACTTTCAGTGTTCTCAACGAACATTCTCTTTACTCGTCAGGAGCGGTGAAGAAAGTGGGGAGACGAAGCTTTAGGGAAAACTGGATTGGTACCAATAGGCATGGGAGTCTAGTTGACATCCCACCATTAATACTGATTAAGAGAGCGATGAAGGGGTAGGTAGAGTTATTGGGTGAGAGGGTGCTTGGAAAAGTGTATTTGGTGTTCCTCCATTAGAGTGGGATACTCGTAGTCGTCCATAAGTGCTTTAGGTTTTCTTATTATTTGGTGATGCTAACGTGCGGTGGTGTAATCGCCGATAGCGAGTTCGCGTTCTGGGAAATCGAAACGCTCCTCGTCTCTACAACTCCCAGAACACAGCACTATCCTGTTCGAAACTCAACCATAAATCTTCTAGGCTTAGCATGGACGAATTGTCACTGCTCGGCGGCCGCGACGGAGGCAGTGGCGGCAGGCCTTCTCCATCGAAAAGGAGCTCTGGATATTGGCGGCTGTCTTGGGCCACAATATGCGGCGTAAGCCCTGCCTCTAGAGAGCCTCACCGTTCAATTCCTCGTCACGCTCCTCTCGTTGCCAAAATCAATGATGCTATGGTACCCAAAAGCCAGAATCTTCTAGCTCAATCTTGTCATCGCTGTTGGCCGCCAGATCGCTGAGAGGACTTCGAAACAATAAGTCGGGCAAGTTTCTTAGTCCCCATCAGTCCCCGACAGCCAACCGAGGATGCATACCCCATCAGACACGTGGCGAGAACAACAAGGAAGAACCACGGGATTGGTAACTGTATCGTGGTAAATCTCACAAACATCTCGAAGTTGTCTGGCTGGTTCGCCGAATACAGAGCAGGGAGTCCAGAGGGGTTTGGTCTGGCTCGGTGGCTGAATCCGAGGTAATTGTTGTGGCAAGATTGCCGATCGAGTTTGATTTGTTGGATATGGTGGCGTTGTGGTGCTAGTTCCTATTCGTGCTTTTGGTGCGTTCCTTAGGTATGTATCTGAAGGTGGATTGGAAAGAAGGGAAAGAGATCTCAATGTGGAATGCTTCATTCATGGTCCCCGTAGCTGCGTAGGAGATGTATGACCGTCGAAATGTGAACAATGGACTTGTGGTAACATCAACAACAACAACCTCGAATGCGAGAAGGCGATTATTCTCAGTCCTGGCAACGACGGTTCTTCGGAAAAGAACAGTTTTCTTAATGCCTATCAGTTGCGTTTCTTGGGTGATATGGAACTAGAACAGCGAACGAGAAACATAGATAACGGAAAAGGAGGAATGAAGGAATCGAATTCAAGGCTAAATTGTGAAGGACAATGTGTTGGTAGAGCAGCATCAACACCTGAAAAGAATCGACATATCCATTCACTTGGCTCGTCAAAGCTCCGTACCATTGCAAGGAAGTGCGCTATGTAATAGTAATGTCACAGATCGACGCCTGTTGAGCTTTGCCATGTCCAAAATCCGCTGTCACTCTCCGCTGTCCATCTTGTGGAAAATAGAAAGTTCCTCTTATCATGCCGGTTGATCGGAACACGAAGAAACGCGTAACAGATATTGATTTTAGAAGCCCAGATGCATAATCTATCGCGCGCCTATACGCTTCCTAACGCGGACAAAAAGACAATCGCTTTCTTCATGCTTGCAAGCTCGGCATTCCGCGCCTGCCTTTATGTTCGAGCTATTGTGCTCTTTGGCGTCTGCTAGGATTGGGGTACGGACTCTTTGGATCATAATTGGACCGAAACCCTCTGTGTCATCCTCGAAGTGCGCATTGTTACCGACGCCATGAAGAGCGCCGGACTCACTTTCTATTTGACTTCATGCCGCGTCAAAAGCAATCTCCGGTACCTCTACAAGCTAAGACCATGAAGATCATGAAGACAGGTAGACAAACAAGACTTCCGCCTGGACTGGTGAAAGATAAGGCTAAAGGTGAGGTGTACGAATGTACGGGGTAGTGATCACTGATCACCTGCCTAAATGGGGGACAGAAGGATACGGCTAGCGCCGGAACGCTGTTTTCAATTAGGCACTCTTTAGTCTTTACCACTTTTTTCAACTACTGCTCCCCATCGACAACTCATCGTCCCCGCCTTTGCAAGGCATCCTTCCCGATCCACCACCTTGAGGATGACCGAACCCGAACTGGGTGTCTCGCCGAGAGATTGTTATCTCACGATCAACCTCCCTCGTTCCTTTACTCCATCCTAGACATACTAAGGTATACCATCAGTGCTTCTTGCCACCGTCGGCAGTCCGGATTTCTTCATGCTTCATGCTTCATGCTTCATGCTTTGCTTCATGCAACAACCAGGCCCGCATCCTTCTGCTCTAGACCTCGGTCCGTTAAGGTCATCCGGTAAGCTCGGCAGTGTTAGAAGCCTCTCAAGTACGGTTCTGCATAACAGCTAGTAGGCAGCCTTTTCTAGTTCGCCAGAAAAGGCCGGATACGGATCTCGCCCTGCAGCTTTAGCTGTTGGCGTCAAATAGCATGCCATGTGCACATCCCGCAGTTTTGCGTTGCCTTTGTCTACCTACCTTGCAGTATTCTCATCGCTGACTCCATCGCTTCCCAGTACTACCTACAGACCCACCTACTCGCCCATCCAAGATTTCAGCCAAGACAGGGCGGCATCCTACAGCAGCGTATGGGCTGACTGAAGAAGCGGGACACCGCTGACCAGCGTGGACGCTGCCACCCGCTTTTGAATCTCTCGGAAGTCATACCGAGCATGCTAACCCCCGAGACCACACTATTGCCCAAACTTAACTCTTAACCTCTGCAGCTACTTTTCGTACCCATTACAACCTCTCATCTGATTCTGCACATTTATTCTATTCTCTTACATGATGTTTTCGACAGGCTGCTGTTAGTGAGCGGAGTCTGGGCAGGATCCGGAATCCTTAGGCGAAGCCAGCTCGAACGCACCAGAAGGATGCATCAATCCGCGAGGATGTGACTATTTGTGGCTTTGCATCTTCATTGAAGATGTGTGTACCGACCAAATCTACCGCATCGATAAATAGTCTCTACTTTCCCATGACCTCTGGCTGTTTTATCAGCCCTAACTTACACATTACTTTCTCTCACCCAACTTCGTTCTTGATGTTATATCTCTTCTCAACCTTATCTACTAGGCGCGATATCTTCCAAGTCTACTTGATGGTTCAAGTATTGAACGCTGTCCACACGTAGGCTCCTTCTGAGCCTTCCAAAATCATACCATCTATATATGTATAAGTTTTACGCATTCTACCTAATCCTTTCCAGACTTTCCAAATGATATATTGGCATCCTGCGTGGCAAAGTCGTATATCCAGATAGAGCCAACAACATACAGCAGATTAGTCTCTCGGGCCTCAACCTCGTAAGACCCGGGTCAGTCTAGCACCATCCTTTCCGAAAGGTCATCTTGAACAAGTTCAGTCTCCAGCTACCGCTATCCAACATGCTGCAGTTGTATGCCTTCGTTGTACTTTCATTCTTCCGTCTTGCTGCCACTCAAACCCCTCGCACTGGCTGGACTGTCGCTGTAGATAGCTTCCAACCTGGCAACGAACCGACCAGGGTTCTCGACGGTGACAACACCACATTCTGGCACACCGAATTTTCCCCAGTCAATGTACCGCTTCCACACAATATTACGATCAATATGCAGAAGCTCTACTATGTCAACGGTCTTTCGTACCTACCTCGCCAGGACGGAAATGCAAATGGTAACATTGGGCAACACAAGATTCAGCTAAGTACTGATGGAGTAACTTGGGGCGCCCCCGTAGCATTTGGCACATACCTTGATGACTCGACACTCAAACAGACGCTTTTCACTACAACACCCGCACAGTATGTGCGTCTTATTGCTCTAACCGAAGCCGGTGGACGAGGCCCATGGACGAGCGCAGCGGAGATCAACGTACTGTCTTCGCCTACTTATACACCGCCGCCAACTAGCTTAGGGCAGTGGAGCGTTACCATTGATTTTCCAATTGTCCCAGTTGCGGCAGCAGTTCTTCATGACACCGGCAGGGTATTGGTCTGGTCATCATTTGCGCCGGGTACATTCTCGGGTGGTGGTGGCGGCATAACACAGACGGCCACATATGACCCTGCAAGCGGTACAGTCTCGCATCGGACGGTAACAAATACCAAACATGACATGTTCTGCCCTGGTCTTTCCATGGATGCCACTGGCCGTCCATTCGTTACCGGCGGCAATGATGCGAATAAGACAAGCATCTACGACCCAAACTCGGACACGTGGATTGCCGGCCCAGAAATGAAGATAGCTCGCGGCTATCAATCGTCAGCAGCTCTCTCAGATGGTCGCATATTTACCGTTGGCGGTTCCTGGAACGGCGGACGAGGCAATAAGAATGGAGAAATCTATAGTACGACAACCAATACATGGACCTTGCTACCCGGTTGCCCTGTCGCACCAATGCTCACCAACGACGCTCAAGGAGTCTACCGTCAAGACAATCATGGTTGGCTCTTTGGGTGGAAGAATGGTTCAGTTTTCCAAGCGGGGCCCAGCAAGGCGATGAATTGGTATGGAACTATGGGGAGCGGCAACCAGCAATCAGCAGGTCTTCGAGCCAGCGATCCAGACTCGATGAACGGAAATGCAGTCATGTTCGACGCTATCAATGGGAAAATCCTGACAGTCGGAGGCGCGCCGAACTATCAGAATTCATTTGCTACCACTAACGCTCACGTCATTACCATTGGCGCACCTGGTACTACAGTCCCGGTCGCAACCATCAACAACATGCACCAGGCTCGGTCGTTCGCCAACGCTGTGGTACTCCCAAATGGACAAGTCTTCATCGTAGGCGGCGAATCATACGCCGTCCCGTTTTCGGATGACACTTCAGCCTTGATCCCTGAGATCTGGGATCCTGTAACCTCCAATTTCACCGTCATGAACCCTATGGCCATCCCCCGCACTTACCATAGCATTGCTCTCCTACTGCCTGATGCCACCATCATAAGCGGCGGGGGTGGCCTTTGCGGCGGCTGCAAAACCAACCATTTTGACGCCCAGATCTTCCGCCCGGCATACCTTTTCAACGCGAACGGGTCCCCAGCGATCCGGCCTAAGATCACGTCTGTCTCGGCGTCGAGTGTGAAGGTTGGGGCTACCATCACTGTGAACACGGATTCCGCGGTTACGAGTTTCTCGCTGTTACGTGGTGGCTCTACTACCCATACTGTCGATACAGATCAGAGGAGGATTCCGCTTATGCCGCAGGGTTCTGGGACTGCTTATACGGTGACGGTGCCGGGTGATCCCGGGATTGCGCTGCCGGGGCAGTGGATGCTTTTTGCAATTAATGCGATGGGCGTACCGAGTGTTGCGAGAACGGTGTTGATTTCGAACTAATTGACGGGTAATGATCGTGTATGGTCGCATGTGTAACGCAGGACTGGTTTGAAGAAAGAGATGGCGGTACTTTTTGGTGGTAAAATTAGTTAATCAGCCTTTAGTGCCCACAGATTCTTTGTCGCGATATAGCTACCTAGTATTTCGCTTGAATAACACTTAATCATAATTTTACACTTATCGAATATCCTAATCTCTGACGACGAAAGAGATAGAAACGAATAACGCTGCCAGCAACGTTTAACATCTTTAACGTAGTTTTCATACAATTGGTGGCACTTCATCCAGAATATAGATAAAGGAGAGGCAGGAAGAGTGCGTTTGTGTAGAAGAAACTAATGTTTTGATTGAGGATTTCTGAATAGCCTTGAAAGTTCCGTGTTGGATATGAAGTCTTACACTCCATTAGCAGTATTTTGCCACATCATGTTCGCTAGTCCTTCAAGAGAGCATCGACATTAGCCAATTGCCCCTGGTTCCATGGTTGGAGCGATTGGGATCAATCTTCAAAGGCTAGTGTAGATTATGGCTCCTAGAAGAAGACGGACAGTGACGTTGGTAGGATGTATCCCTTCAGCTGCTCTCGGGAGGCCACTTTTAGCGTATTCGCTTAGTCCACCAATAGGAACCATAGAATACCACCCTGAACTGAGTTTATTGATGCTATTCAGATGCTATTGTGATATACAGCCCAACAAGGACCGTTTCTACATAGGGGGATATCACAGATATCACAGTCAAAGATAGAACGCTTTCTCCGCTTGCTACCACCTAAATTTGGTGTAATTTCACCGAGAACTTGTCGTTTTCTAGGCCTGACTGTTAAGCCTAGCTCCTTGCACACACGGTAGTCCTCAGGGCTCTTTCTTTTGCAGATTTGATGATCATCTAAACGTATCATTGAACATTCAATTGCAGGCCCAATTGACGTTCTTTTTCGCTTCAGAATCTGCCTTTGAGAGGCCTGAATAAGACCTGTAGCCAGAGCGTTCTGAACTCGCTATGAACAGTGTATTTAGCCTCCTTTGAAACATCTGAATGCGAAGAGAGTTTGTAGGCATTGATAATGCTGATTTCAATGAAGAACTCGTACAAGGCTTTGTGTCCTCCTGATCTACATCGACGGTTGTATGCGTAGGTATATTGACCCAACCGACGTTTGAAGGCATCTGAATAGGCTCAAATCGATCGCCTACAACAGTGATAGGATGCAGATTAGAACGATCAGTTCCTAAATCAATTGAATCAGGTACTACGTCGCAGGAAGGCATTATCGAGGTGGGCAAGAACAATAGGGGGCTTTGTTGACATTGTTTCTATTTACAAAAAATAATCTTTTTGACCGAGCCTTACCACATCTGGTTAGGGTCAACCTTGAAAATTAACCGAAGGCAAACAGCAGCTAAAAGCCTAAAGGGATAGAGTTGTATGAGTTCATATTTAGATTACACAGTACAGGCTAGAAAGTATGCTATGCTGGATGGGTAAAAGACCGCTAAAACTACGTGGGCATCTTTAAATCGACGTGGTTTTCTATACGTCGACCGCACCTCACTCAATCGCTGAGGTATACCGATTGTAATACGAACCGTACAGCTTGCTTTTGAGCAGAGTCCCTTTGCGCTCGCAGCTATGTTCGGTGTCCTCAGACCTGGCTCTCCAGAGGAAGAGCGATTGCCCATATCCCCAGCAACGTCACCACCACCCCCAAAATCAATGGCTCCGTTACCGCCTGGCCAATACGACAGCCGAGAAGAGCTTCTCGCCCATGCCAAAGATTGGGCCGCTGACCAAGGCTACGCCATTGTCATTGCGCGCTCACGCTTCAACCGGCTATGGCTGAAGTGCGACCGCGGCGGTAAGTACGAGAACCGACGTAACCTCACACCCGACCAACGAAAACGAAAGCGTTCAGATAGTCGCCTTCTTGGTTGCCCATTTCGGATTTTGGCGGTAGTCCGCAAGGATGGGATCTGGAAAGTGCATGTCGAGGTCGCGGAGCACAACCACGGTCCCTCGGAAGACTTAACCCAGCATCCTACGCTGCGGAGGTTGACGGAAGATCAGAGCCAGAAGGTGAACGAGATGATGGACGCCGGCAATACCCCGGCGGAAACCATAGAAGAGCTACGAAGGCTATGGCCGACCATCAAATTGCTGACTAGGGACGTCTACAACGCGCGAAAAAAATACAAGACACAGAAGGACCTGGCGGAGCAAGCGTCAGGTCTTCACCCCGAACCTCTTTACGAAGATCCGAATGGCACTTTTCCTGGGCCAACGCCTAATGGGCGGTGGGAATGGGTGCCAGATGGGGAAGAGGTGACGAGTAAGAACAAGAAGAGGAAGAGAAAGCCACCAACGCAGCAGCAATCCTTGGATCCACAGCTGCATACACCCAGCACGTCCCAATTTCCCCACCAGTACCCACCTAATACCGTTGACCACGACTCAATCCAGTCCTTCCAAAGCACGCACTCGATGCCGCAGCAACGCAACACACTCCGCCTTGACAATCGACGGCCCGCTACCACCACTCTCCAAAACTCCCACCCCTTTACAAACCTCGACGAACCCCAAGACTTCCCACCAGACGACCCCAGCCTCTTTCCCAACCAGCCATACATTCATTCCAACGCAGCCTCCCGTAGCCCACCACAGCAGCAGTCACACACCAGAACCGCAGAAACAGCTTCAATGCTTCCCAGTAGCAGCTATCCCGGCACAACCATTCATGGCCAGCACCAGAACGCACACTTTAACAACACACCAAAGGCTCAGAGCGGGCAGGTGATAATGTCAAGGATCGAACGGATGGAGAAGGAGCAGAGGGATCAAAAAGATATGCTGCAGCAGATACTGGCGTCTGTGCAAAACATGCAGGGGGTGGCGAGGTGATGCTGGGAGCATGATGCGGTTAGGTCCAGGGCGGCGTTTATGTATATACCCAGATTTGAGCCGAAAACCATGTACTTACAAGTCTTGCTCGACGAACAAAATGAAAACGCTCACAGCTTTTCAGTAGCCTCTTCCTATCTCATTCCATTCAAAAGCTAGTAATGACAGATAGGAGCTCCTCGTTCTTTACATCGAGCCTGACGGGCCTCACACGGGCAGAACTGAAAAGCTATAGAGTTTACAAGCCATACGAATCAAAGGAGCCATAAGTGCAGATCTAAAAAGACTAAATACATGAAACACCCAAACACTTGTATACTAGTAATACTTCATTATCGAAGATCCTCCGTTGGTGAAGCTCCAGCTTCAGTCGATACCGTTCAACGATATTCTATCGAACGTGGCACTAGTATCCGGCAAGTACCAGAACAGATAGGGCAATGACACTTCCGTCGGTGCGCTTCTGTGGTGCGTCCGGATATGATTCGAGTTACCCTGCGCTTTTTCCATGTAAACGTTGACTTTCCAGGAGGTCAAGGTCGAACGTCTGGGATTAGTAATGAACGGAGACGACCCCAATGGAGAGAGCGGTCATGAGGGGTTGTACTCGAATACTGTCGCAGAGCGTGCATCTCAGTGCTGTAGCTACCCAACTACCTCAATTTTGGGGAAGTACTCGGCACTGAAGCCTGCCTTGGAACCTGCTTGATCTCTCCCAGGAATCCATAAGACTTTGTTCGATTTGCTGTCGCGCAGGATCCGACAATAATCCTAGGACAACGGGGCTCGAGCTTTCCGGAAACTTTGAGTGAAGTAGGTTTTTTAGGTGCATGAGGCATGTGGCGAGGCTCGAGAATGTAGTACCTTAGCCATGAACACATATGGAAGCTGTAGCCCCTTGTCGCCAGTTTCGTGTTTAGACCCGATCATCCTCCCTTCGTCGGCCTGATAAACAAGCCACGTCAGCCTTCACCGTCGAGATGCCAATAGATCGTCTTCCTTACCCGATAACTTCCTTCTGCACATCTATCTTATCTCCCTTGAGCTTTTCTTCATCTTCTCCGCATCCACAATCATAAAAGTCTCCAATTTTTGAACAATCAAAGAGCTCCTTCTCCAATGATTTGTTGACTTCATTGTGGACGTGGCAAGCCCAGGCCGCAGCTGAGGAGCGTGTGGACACTTGGGGTGGGAAATCGATAAGGATCTGGCGGAAATGACTGGCGCATTCTCCGCTAGGACTTATCAGCGGAAAGCTCCGGGCGACAGACCCTGGGTAGTACATGCCATGGGTAGAGGCGGGCAAAAAGGTGAATATATGAGAATAGGGCCGTTTTCTCATCTTCCGCGGGTTTGTCTGGGAACTTGGCCATGGTGGTGTGGAACAACTTCCATCCTGCTCGCCCAAGTTCAGCTCTGCCATCAGAAGTCAGAAAAGGCGCCAATAAGGAAGACCTTGTTCCTACTTCAGCGTATCGTTTCCGAGTTTCCCTGAAATTGCTTCGCCTTTCAGAATAGTATCATCGACGCTGACGCGGTGGATAGGAACATTGCTGAAGACCGAATCTGCACCATGCTGTCGGAAGACCAAGCTTAGCAACGACACAAAACTAACCACGGCAACTAATATGACGAGGAATCGCCGGTTCGCCACTGGCCTTAAGGGAGGCATGGAAAGAAGGGAAAGGACAAGACTAGATTAGATAAAGAACATTTCACTCCGACTCAGGACTCATGGGGGTACCTGTTCAGATGCAGCATCATTCTAGCCCTCGCAAAGGTTCCCACCCAATCTTTGGCTTTTGATCGGACGAGCAAGGAGAAATTGGGATTGGGAATTGTGCAGACAGCCCTGGCGCGACCTTATGCAGCTTACGAGAGCATGCATTATCTGGACATAAATACCTCGGCCCGATATCGGTGGTGATTTCTGGTGTCTGTGGTTTGGTGTGCGTCGTTTACCGCCGCTATCCGCCGGTTAAGAGGTTGAGTCAGTACAGGTACGCCGCGCCCTTCACAAACACCTACTACGTACATCTACTACGGCACGTATAAGTTGACGTTGCCCGCATGAGATTTTGCAAAAGACTCTTTTATGAACACTGAGTCCCCATATGCTCCACTGCCATCATGCCTTTCCCTCCTCCGCCCGTAGATACCATTGGTAGGCATCATGTCGCTGGAATCTAGGGCTCGGCTAACAGCATGTAGACTGGGATACCATTGGTTTCCAGTTCCGAGAAGGTGGGCGACACAGCGGCATGTAACTTGGAAAACCCGTGCTGAGTCTCGTGGCAGTCAACGGTCATATCGAATCCCACTACAGCCCCAAGACGAGACAATGGAGCCAGCCCGAATTTGTCGAAGACCCGTACCTCCGTGTACATGGTATGGCACCAGCCTTGAATTATGCGCAGCAAGCTTTTGAGGGTATCAAAGCTTTCCGAACCCCCGACGACCAAATTGCCATTTTCAGACCGGCTATGAATGCCTCCCGCATGTCCCACTCTTGCTCGTTTATATCGATACCTCCTATTCCCGACGACCACTTTCTGACATGCTGCCATCTCGCCGTATCACTGAATGCAGAACATGTCCCTCCTCATCGTACAGGTGCTGCAATGTACATTAGGCCACTGGCGTTTGGTAGCTCTGCACAGCTGGGACTGAACCCTCCCGAAGAATATACCTTCTGTGTCTACGTACTCCCTGTGGGAGTTTACCACGGTGTCCATCCAGTCGACGCGCTGATATTAGAGGAGTTCGACCGCTCTGCTCCAGAAGGTACTGGCTCAACGAAAATTGGGGGTAACTATGCACCAGTGCTTCGATGGAGTGAGAAGGCGAAGGATGAGGGATTCGGAATAACGTTGCACTTGGACAGCCAGACAAGAACTGAGATTGACGAATTCACAACATCTGGATTTATTGGCCTCAAGAAGACCGGCGATGGGTACACTATTGCCGTACCTAACAGCAAAAACGTCCTGAAAAGTATCACCTCTGATAGTGTGTGCAAGATTGCGGAGTCGTTTGGTTGGAAGGTTGAGTGCCGTCCTATTAAATATGGTGAGCTGCCCGAGTTTGAGGAGGTTATGGCTGCTGGTACAGCTGCAGCACTTGTTCCTATCAAGTCAATCACCATGAGATCGAAGAAAGACAAATTCTTGTACCAGAATGGGAGTGATGAGCCGGGTCCAGGTATTACCAAATTGCTATCAACCTTGAAAGGGATACAGCAGGGCAAGATCAAAGACTCTTTCGGGTGGCTGGACCCTGTGTCTGAAGCAAGGGACTTTGTTCGAAGGGGAGCGACGAATGGTGCAAACGGGGTAGAGGTCATGAATGGTTCTCGAATCAATGTAGACAAGTTGGTTTGAGCCAGATGCAAGTCCAACGGCTCAATGTTTGGTTAGAGTGTCTTCTGTAAGGAATTGTTTTTTGGATTGAAAGACCCCGATACAAAGAACGAGACCACGACAAAATTGATGGAGAGGACTGCTTCAGTAGAGGCTCCCATTTCAACTTTTATTTCTGATCTTTCTCGTTGAATGTCAAGTCTCTGATGCGATGCCCGTGAATTGATCGTGGCCGAACAATTAGACTGCTTGATATGGGTCGTGTAGTTTTGCTACGCCGCTGATTCGTATGAACGCAAACAAAGAGCGTTTGACTCGCTCAGTCCGGGTGCTGCTAAGCATCACAAAGGCAGAATGAATGAGATGGATAGGAATGACATCGTATGCTTCCATGCCAACGATTCTCGAAATAATAGGGCACTATTGACTTGAACATGTACTATGTAGTGAAAGAAATATGTCAACATGTTGGGCCCATATATATCTGGTCTCCAAGTCTGTATATATACGCGAAGCCTGGATCGACTGCGACTCTATAAAGTTGTGCAACGAAATAGCCCCCGAATCTATCACAAAACGTACAGAAAGTCCGGTCTAAGAGGGTTTGTAAGCAAGTATCTTGGACCGTCTAGTCCTTACGATTGTTGAGACTTACCTCTTGTCCCCCAACAACTCAATCTCCTTCTCGCTCTTCCCCTCCACCCACCCATCCCGCTGACCGGACGTTCTCTTGGCATTCTCCCGCTTCAGCAGCACATACTGCAGCGCACTTCCACCCGTAAGGAACAAGATCAGGTAAGCCATGACGACGCCGTGTCCGATCCGATATTTGGGCTTGTCGGAGGCGCGGTAGATGTTGCTGCTGACAACACCGTTGAGGTTACCCCAGCCAATGACGAAACCGAGGGTGACGCCACGTTTGTAGACACCTTCGGTATTGTTGGCGGCCCTGCGGGAGGTTAGTGGGTTATAACGTATAAGCATGATGCTACGCGAATATGGATGGTCTTACCACACGACGGTATTGGCGATGCAAGGATAGATACCCAAAGCGCCGAGGAACGTTCCCGCGTACTGGATACCAGGGGATTTAGCGCTAAGAAGCATAGAGAAGCCAACGACACCGAGTAGAGAGGTGAAGATGTTGCAAAGACCACGCTGGCGGGTCCGGTCAGCAATGTAGCCAATGGCGATGGTCAGGAGAGCGGCGGCGGCGTAGGGCGGCACGGAGAGCAGTTGGGCGGTTGTGGATTTGTAGCCAAGCTGAAGAGGTGAGATGTCAGTTTATGGGTACGGCGATCAATGGCGGAGGTACTCACAGCGGCAATGATGGACGGCAGGAAGAGCGAAAACGCGTAGAGCGGCCCGTCAGCACCCATGTAAATGACCATGTAGAGCCACGTTTTCCAATCCGTGACCGAAGCCCAGAAGTACGACATGTTGAAATTCTCATGCTCGGCCGAAGATTGCTGGTCCGCTTTCAAACGTCGAAGCACCCGGCGGCGGTCATCCGCCGAAAGGAATGTCGCCTCGTCCGGGAAATCATACACCATCCAAAACGACGCAATCCCCACCAGGACCGTCGCCAAACCCTCGAGGATGAAAATCCAGGACCAGCCGTGCTTGCCTCCTACACCGCTCATTTGACCAATTGCTGCCGCGAGAAGACCGCCAAAAGAACCGGAGACGGCAGCCGCGGAGAAGAAGATGGCGGCTCGAATCCCAAATTCGCTTCTCTTGTACCAGCAGGAGAGGTAGTAGTTGATCCCCGGGAACAAACCAGCTTCGGCCAAACCAAGGAAAAACCGCGCAGTGTACAAACCTTGGTGGTTGTGCACCAAACCCATCGTCACCATCACGATGCCCCAGACGGTCATAATCGAAGGGATGAAGATGCTGGGTCGTAAGCGTTTGAGGAGGATGTTGGTCAGGGGCTCGGCCAAGGAGTAGGAGACGAAGAAGATGGACAGGGCCGCGTTGTACTGGCCACTCGTCATGTGGAGGTCTTGCTGTAAGCCATCGAGTCTCGCGTTTCCGATGTTGGTCCGGTCGAGGAAACTGATCAGGTAGAGGAGACAGAGCCAAGGGATCAGTCGGAGGTCGAGTTTCCACAGGAGCTTCTTGTCCTGTGCGGGGTGACGAGTCAGCAATGGATCATCCCTGTTTTGTGACGGGAAAGGCAAATCGAGCTCACAATGGCGGCTTTCTCTGCCTCGCTGAGATGGGCATCGGGGTCCGGCGGAAGCTCGGAGCGACCGAGGGTCTCAAAGGCACCTGCTTCGACCGCGATCTTCTCGTTGGACGGAGAGTGGTCGCTGTCGTCGCTGGCATGGTCCAAGGTTCGCTTCTCCATGATGGTGCCTTTGTTTCGCACGGGTGGCAGATTCTTGAGGGGGAACAGCGACGAAGGGGAATGGAGAAGGGAGAAGGGAGAAGGGAGAAGGGAGAAAGATGAAAGGCGAAAGGAGAAAGGCGAGATGATTTGTATTGGAGAAGCCGAGACCCGTCTCCTCGGCAGTTTTTGTTCATGAATGTTGATATACTACCTACTTATCTTAGGCTATACAATACCTCCGTACTATCCCGTAGCACCATCTTCAGCCTTGCATGCCCCAGGTGCCCCCAAATCTCCTCTTGTGAATGTGATGGCATCAACGACAATCCGCTCCATCGGCGGGTGTTGATTGGCTTCCCCGCCGCTACCCCGAGGCCTGGAACAGATTCATTACCCCGCGTTTGCTTCAATTGCTTGAATGCTTAACCTATGGGTACTACTTTCGGGTCAGTCATTAGTGTCCAGGCGGACTGTAAGCGGCCCCCCTAGAATTACCCCGAAGGTAGGTAGACCGTAGGTAGGTGGGTACCTTAGGTAGCTTACAGACGAATTCGAATTTCCGAGCCATTTGAAATTCGAATAGTTTCATTATTCCAGTGAGCAATAAAGCAATATATTCGATAAATCTAGTGATACTTTGGCAGCTGTGTAGGGCCAAAAGGTGGTGGTGGTGTTGCGGGGTAATTCTAGGGGGGCCACTTACAGTCCGCCTGGAATGACCATCAATCATCATTGACAAATGCTTGGCATTCTTCTCCACCAATCGACGCTCGCCATCTGAGGCCCTTCCCTGCCACGTGATATCCACGCGCCGCTGGCTCGGGAAGCTCTATCGGCAAATGCTGCGAACGACCATCGGACGAACCAGCGGCCACCGGCCACCGTACTTAACGTAGTACTCGTACGGTAATATGATCTTAACACTCGAGAATAAATCCATAGCATCTCTGTTCCGGTCCTCAGGCCTCGAGCTTATCAAAAATCTATATGAGTCTCCTTGACAGCTTACGTCCTCACCTGAATGTCACTCTTCTCGTTGTGAGTGACTGCTCGGCTTTGGAGGACATCATGTTAGGTAGGCGGTTTTCGGTGGTGGATCCAAGGTGGGGGTTCCCCCTTCAGGCTTGAAGCGTTCGGAGTCTGGCCCTGCTTGCATCTCATCTTGCCTGAGAGCCCTTTCCATCGTAGTTCACCTCGCAATTACATACGCTGCGTGCAGCGCTTACTTTGGCTTTCAACGGTCGCATCCGCCATATTCAC